>JAESGX010000135.1_pt1 | contig 66107 bp, 63 predicted proteins | sample 9269801 | NCBI WGS metagenome assembly JAESGX01 (sample SAMN16773122, study PRJNA677054) | algae metagenome | isolation source: Pleurocapsa minor GSE-CHR-MK-17-07R and co-occurring heterotrophs from wet... | place: USA: Lower Calf Creek Falls, Grand Staircase Escalante National Monument, UT ... | reverse complement strand
GCCGCGCAGCGAGATCACCGCGACGGGCGTTGGCGAGAGCCAGCTGCTGGTCCCGACCCCGGACAACACCCGCGAGCCGCAGAACCGCCGCGTGGAGATCGTGCTCCGCTAATCGCGGGACACATCATCGGACTTCACGGGAAGGGGCGCCGCAAGGCGCCCCTTTCTGCGTTCAGGGCGCCAGCGCCGGCACGCCGGCTTCAGCACGACAGCGCCGGCAGGCCGGCGTCAGCACGACAGCGCCGGCACGCCGGCGTCAGCACGACAGCGCCGGCACGCCGGCGACGCGCACCATCCCGCCAAGGCGCAGCGCCGCGCCGAGAATATGGCCGCCGGCACGGAAGGCTTCGGCCCGCGCCAGCCCCGCCCCCAGCGCCGACACCTTTTCGGCCGGCGACAGCGTGCCGACCTCCAGCGTCACCAGCCGATCGCCGAGGTCGCTGTCGGGATCCAGGCTGCGCGCCGGCGCGCGCCGTACCGCCGTGCTGTCCACATCCACCGCGTTCGCGATCAGCGTGGCCGCGGCATCCGCCGTCGCCGCATCGCGCGACAGCACCGTGACGGCGTCGGCGATCCCGAGCGACAAGGATCGCCCCCGCCAGCCAGAGGTCGCGACGCCGCCGATCCCGCTGCCCGCCGTCACGCGCAGCGCACCATCCATCGCCAGGCGTGCCGGATCCGCCGCCAGCCCGATCGCGAGCGCCTCGCCCGGCGCCACATGCAGCGCGATGTCGCCGCCGTCATTCACATAGGCGCGGGCAAGCGGCGCGGCGCGCAGCATCTCGGCCAGCAGCGCATCGGCCACCGCACCAGCCACGGCGGCCATGGGCGTCAGGAAAATCGGCGCGAAGGGCGCGCAGGCCGCGACCATGCGTCGCGCGATCGGGTGGGCGACCTGTGGCGACTGCGCCATCGATCGTCGCAGCATGGGCAGGTCCGCGACCAGGCTGGGCAGGATGGTGGGAAACATGGCCGCCGCCGCGGCTTCGGCGGCGCGCACCGCTTCCGGCGCGCCCCAGCAGCGCAGCACGATGTCGATCGGGCCGTGGGAGAGATGCATCCCGTCACCGGCCAGGCGCTGGACGACCGCGCCGTCCATCGCAATCAGCGCGCGAAGGGCCAGGGGTTGGCGCTATGAAACGTCTCGACGCGCAGGTCGTCCCCCAGGTCGCGCAGCACATCCTCCAGCGGCACCACCTGGTTCGCGTGGCCACCGAGGCGTTCGTACAAGGCGCGCGGCAAGGTGAACTCGATCGGCGCGACGATGGCCGGCGTCGGCACATGGCCGAAGGCGCGCTGCGGCATGCGAAGCACATCGGCCATGACGGTGATGCCGCCGCCGGGCCACAGATAGACCGGCGCGCCGCCCATGGTGACGCGGGTTTCCCCGCGCGCGACCGACCGCGTCAGCAGCACCGGGTTCTGCGTGACCCCGGCGCGCAGCGACCCGCCGGCGCCCGCCACGAACAGCACGGAACACAGCGAGGGTTCGCAATTCTCGCCGATGCGATCGACCACCGCGCGCACGTCGGCGGGCATCTCGGCCGGCTGCGGCACCAGCGCATCATCCAGCACGCAATACAGCGCGTGATCGCCGGTGGTGCTGGTGAACAGCAGCCGCAGCCCGGGCCAGGCGAGCTTCGGGTCGATGCGCTCGATGATGGCGAGCGGGTCGGTAATGTCGGTGCCGCCCCAGCCCAGGCCAGGCTGCGCCACCTGGAAATATCGCCCTGGTGTGGAGCGCCGCCCGCGCACGCGGATGCCCGCCGCGCGCATATCCAGCACGCGTCCCGCCTGATGTTCGCTCAGCACGCCGGTGATGTGGTCATCCACCACGATCACCTCGTCCACATGACCGAGCCACTGCTGCGCGAAGATGCCCACGGCAGCGCTGCCGCAGCCCACGCGCATGCGCGTTTCGGGCGTGCCGTCCACGATGGGTGCGGCGCCGGCCTGCACCACCACGGCGTGGCCGCCATCGATGGTGAGCTCCACCGCCTCGGCACCGCACAGCTTCAGCAGCGTGTCGCAGGTGACGACGCCTTCCTTCTTCGACCCGCCCGTCAAATGCCGCACACCGCCGATGGAGAGCATCTGCGACCCATACTCAGCCGAGGTGACGTGGCCGACCTGCTCGCCATTCACGCGCACCGCGGCGGCTTCCGGGCCGAGGTGGCGGTCGGTGTCGATCTTCACCTTCACGCCGCAGTAGCTGAACATCCCTTCAGTGACGACCGTCACGGTGTCGACGCCGTCATGCACACTGCCGACGATGAACGGCGCTGGCTTGTAGTCGGGATAGGTCGTGCCCGACCCCACGCCGGTGAGGAACACGCGCGAGGGGTCCATCAGCGCGCCGTCCCAGTCGCGCTCCGCGAAGGGCACGACCGGCGCGTTGCTGTCCAGCGCATGCGCCAGCGCCAGCACCGGGTCGGTCCGCACCAGCACGCCATCGGCATTGGCGTAGCGCGCGCAGGCGCCGGTACGGCCGGGGCGGATGCGGCACAGCACCGGGCAGGCATCGCAGCGGATGATGCCATCGGCTTCGGCGGCGCCGAACTGCGCGGAGCGGGCGGCGCGCGACGTCATGCGCGCATCGCCGCGTGCAGGCGGTGCGGCAGCACGGGCACTTGCGTGACGCGCACGCCCGTGGCGTGGCGGATGGCCGACAGGATCGCCGGCGCGGTCGGCACCAGCGCCGGTTCGCCAACGCCCTTGGCGCCGAAGGGGCCCTCCGGTTCGGGGTCCTCGACGAGGTGGATGCGGATGCGCGGCATGTCGCCGGCGGTCGGAATAAGGTAGTCGTGCAGGTTCTCGGTGCGGCCGGGGATGAATTCCTCCATCAGCGCCAGGCCGAGGCCCTGCGCGACGCCGCCATGGATCTGCCCGGCGATGAGAAGCGGGTTCACCGCGCGGCCGACATCCTGCGCCACGATGATCTCCTCCACCTTCACCGTCGCCAGAACCATGTCCACGCGCACCAGTGCGACCTGCGCGGCGAAGCCATAGGTCGCATAGGGCACGCCCTGGCCATCGGCATCGAGCGGCACGGTGGGCGGATCGTAGCGCGCCTCGGCGGTGATGTCGGCATCGAGCGTCGCCAGGTCGATGACGCGCGCGGTGTGCGTGTCGCGCACCGTCAGGCGCGTGCCGTCGAGCGACAGCGCGGCGCCGTCGCCGGCATTGGCCAGCGCGAGCAACCGCGCGCGCAGCGCCTTCGCGGCGTCCGCCGCCGCGCGGCCGGACACGAAGGTCTGGCGCGATGCCGATGTCTTGCCGGCATCGGGCGTCAGCGCGGTGTCGCCCACGACCTGGCACAGCGCGGCCAGCGGCAGCCCGAGCGATTCGGCCGCGATCTGTCCGATCACCGTCGTGCTGCCCTGCCCGATATCCACCGCGCCATTGAACAGCGTGAGCGTGCCGTCGCGCGCCAGCGTGATGCGCATGGTGGACGGGTTGGACAGCGCCGTGTTCCCGCAGCCGTACCACATGCAGGCGATGCCGGCGCCGAGCCGTTCGCGCGGCTGCGGTGCGTTGTGCGCCGCCACGCGTGCCAGCGCCGCATCCCAATCCGGCTTCAGCGCATCGAGACACTCCGGCAGCCCCGCCGAGGCATGCAGCACCTGGCCCGACGGCGTTGCATCGCCGCGCCCGATCGCGTTGCGGCGGCGGATCGCCCAGCGGTCGATCCCGAGCGACGCGGCCAGGTCATCCACCAGCGCCTCGGTCGCGATCGCCGCCTGCGGCACGCCGAAGCCCCGGAAGGCGCCCGAGGGTGGCGCGTTGGTATGCACCGCGCGGGTGCGCGCCAGCACATTCGGCACGCGATAGGGGCCGGAGGCATGCACCGGCACTCGGTTCGCGACAGTCGGCCCCCAGGAGGCGTAGGAGCCGGTGTCGAAATCGCCATCCAGCGTGAAGGCGGTGAAGCGGCCATCCGCATCGGCCCCCATGCGCGCATGCAGCCGCGCGGGGTGGCGCTTGGTGGACGACGCCATGCTCTCGGCGCGCGTGTAGGTCATGCGAACCGGCCGGTTCGTCACGCACGCAGCCACCGCCAGCAGCGGCTGCACCGACACGTCCAGCTTGCCGCCGAAGCCGCCGCCGCACCCGGTGGGGATGATCCGCACGGCTTCGTCCGCGACACCGAGGACACGCGCGGTGTCCTCGCGATCCATCATCGGCGCCTGGGTGCAGGCGGCGATGGTGAGGCCGCCGGCTTCCGCGAAGCCCGCTTCGGGCTCGATGTAGGCGTGTTCGACGAAGGTGGTCTGGAACCGGCCCTCGGCGCGCGTGGCGCTGGCGGCGAGCGCGGCCTCGGCGTCGCCGCGGCGCAGGCGCCCGCGCACCAGCACGTTGCCGGGTGCGTGATCGTGCAGCTGCGGTGCGCCTTCGTCCAGCGCAGCGTCAACGCCTTGCAGCGCGGGCAGCGCCTGCCAGGCGATGGGCAGGTCTGCGTCGCGCACCGCGGCGATGGCCTCGCGCGTGCCGACCAGGCCCAGCACTGCCTCGCCGCGATGGCGCACCAGGCCATCGGCGAAGACCGGCTGGTCCTTCAGATTCGGCATGATGCCGAAGGCGTTCACGCCAGGAACATCGCGAGCGGACAGGATCGCCACCAGCCCGAGCGCATCGCGCGCGGCATCGAGGTCGCCGAGCGCGAAGCCCGCCCTGGCATGGGGCGACCGCACCACGCGCAGCCACAGCGCGTCGGGCGGCGCGGCATCGGCGCCGTAGCGTTCCGTGCCCGCGACCTTGCCGGCGCCGTCCAGGCGCGGGATCGCCGCGCCGACAGCGTCGCTGTGCGATGCGCGCAGGGCCACGCCGCCCGCCGCATCCAGCACGGCGTCGATGATCTGGACATACCCCGTGCAGCGGCACAGCACGCCGCCGAGCGCATCCTCCACCGCCGCGCGATCCGGCGCCGCATCACGTCGCAGCAGGTCGAGCGCCGCCATCAGCATCCCCGGTGTGCAGATGCCGCATTGCGCCGCGCCACGTGCGAGGAAGGCAGCGCGCAGCCTGTCCAGCAGCGGGTCGGCGGCTTCGACCGTGGTGATCGCGGCGCCATCGGCCTGCCCGGTGGAGACCAGGCAGGCGCAGACCTGCACGCCATCCAACAGCACCGTGCAGGCGCCGCAATCGCCGGCGTTGCAGCCCTCCTTGGTGCCCGTCAGGCCGAGGCCCTCCCGCAGCGTGTCGGACAGCGGCGCGAAGGGATCGGCGGCGATGTCGTGGTGCGCGCCGTTGACGGTCAGTGCGATCATGGTGCGATGCCCGCCAGCAGGTCGCGCAGCAGCGTCAACGCAGCGTCGGCGCGGTACTCCGCGGATGCGCGGATATCCGCGATGGGCGCCAGGGATGCGAGATGCGTGGCCTGCGGTATGCGCGCCGCATCAACCAGCGCCACGCCGCGCAGCGCGGCTTCAAGCGTCGGCAATCGTTGCGCCACAGGCGAACAGGCGCCGATGGCGATGCGCGCCTGCGTGATGCGCGAATCCTCGTAGCGGATCACCGCCGCCGCCATGGCGACGGAGATGACCAGGTAGCGCCGCGCGCCGAGCTTCACGAAGCCGCCGCGGGCGCCATCGAGGCGTGGGATGTGGATGGCCGTGACGATCTCGCCTGGCGCCAGCGCGGTGGCGCGGTAGCCGGTGACGAACTGCGCCACTGGAAGGCGTCGCATGCCCTGCGCCGAAGCCACTTCGACCACAGCATCCAGCGCCAGCAGGTTCGGGATGCCGTCGCCGGCGGGCGATGCGGTGACCAGATTGCCGGCGATGGTGCCACGGTTCTGCACCTGGCGCCCGCCGACCTCGCGCGCCGCGGCGCGCAGACCGTCGAAGATCGGCGGCAGCGGCGTCTCGGCAATGGCGGTCCAGGTCGTGCGCGCACCGATGCGCCAGCCGTCCTGCGTCTCGCTGATGCCATCGAGGCCCGGCACCGCGGACAGGTCGAGCACCGGGGCCGTCCATGGCTCTCCCCAGGATGCGCGCGCGGTCCGCAGCGGATGGATGTCGGTGCCGCCGGCCAGCGGCATCGCGCCGGTGGAAGCGCGGATCGCCAGCGCGTCATCCAGCGTGCGCGGGCGATGATATGCGATCATGCCGCGCGGCCCTGGCGCAGCGCGGCGGTGGCGGCGGCATCCACCGCGCCGTCGCGCAGCGCCACGCCCCACAGCGCTGCGGCCTGCGCCGCATCGAAGTAGCCGCGCCGCACATCGCGCGCCACCAGTGCCGGGTCGCGCGCGAAGGGGTCGCCATAGCCGCCGCCGCCGGGCGTGCAGACTTCCACGCGGTCGCCGGGCGCGAGCGCGATGCCCTGGTCCTTCGACAGGTGCAGCGGGATGGTGGTGGTGCCGTTACGATGGATGCGGACCTCGTTCGGCGCGCCGTCGCCGCCGCCCAGCACGCCGGGCGGGCCGAAGCGGCCATGGTCCATCACGAAGGATGCGCGCGCCTCGCCGCGCAGCAGCTCCACTTCGTAGTGCACGCCGAAGCCGCCGCGATGCAGCCCGGCGCCGCCGGAGCCCTCGCGCAAGGCGAAGCGCGTGAAGCGGATCGGGTAGTATTGCTCCATCACCTCGACCGGCGCGGTCTTGCTGATGCCGATGGTCGAACAGCCATTCGACAACCCGTCATGGTCGGCGTTGCCGCCATAGCCGCCGCCGGTGATCTGGTACATCACATAGCTCGCGCCGCGCGCGGGATCGAAGCCGCCCAGCGCGAAATTGCCCGAGGTGCCGGCAGGTGCCGCGGTGACCTCGTCCGGCAGCGCCTGCACCAGGCAAAGGAACACCGCTTCCGCGATGCGCTGGCTGACCTCCGCCGCGCAGCCCGACACCGGGCGCGGATAGCGCGCATCGAGGAAGGTGCCCTCCGGCCGGATGATGTTGAGCGGCGCGAAGGTGCCGGCGTTGATCGGCACATCGGGGAAGATGTGCTTCACGCCCAGGCACACCGCCGAGAAGGTGGTGGACCAGACGGAGTTCATCGGCCCCGCGCACGGCTTCGACGATCCGGCGAAGTCGAAGGTCAGCGTATCGCCCGCGCGTGTGACAGCCAGCGCGATCCGCAGCGGTTCATCCACCACGCCGTCGGAATCGACGAAGGCCTCCGCGCGCCAGGTGGCTTCGGGCATGCGGCGGATTTCGGCGCGCATGCGTTCGGCAGCGCGCTCGCGGATCAGCGCGATGGCGTCGCGCAGCGTGTCGGCGCCGTAGCGCGCGACCATCTCGCCGAGGCGCCGTTCACCTACCGTCAGCGCGGCGGCCTGCGCCTTGATGTCGCCGATGCGCTGGTCCGCGATGCGGATGTTGGACTGGATGATGGACAGGATTTCGCGGTCGATCTCGCCGCGCTTGAACAGCTTCACAGGTGGCAGGCGCAGGCCTTCCTGCTCCACTTCGGTGGCGTGTGCGGAGAAGCCGCCGGGCACCATGCCGCCGGTATCGGGCCAGTGTCCGGTGTTCTGCAGCCAGCAGAACAGCACGCCGTCGACGAAGAACGGTCGCGCAAACCGCACATCCATCAGATGCGTGCCGCCGAGATACGGGTCGTTGACGATGTAGACGTCGCCGGGTTCGGGTGCGGCGACGGCGCCTTCGCGGATCAGGCGGATGATATGCCCCGCGCTGTGCTGCATCGCGCCGACGAAGACCGGCAGTCCGCCCTCGCCCTGCGCGATCAGCGCGCCATCCTCGGCGGCGTAGATGCCGTCCGATCGATCGTCGGCCTCCGCGATCACGGGCGAGAAGGCGGCGCGCGAGAACGCCAGGTCCATCTCGTTGCAGACTTGCGTGAGGCCCGCCTGGATGACGGCGAGGGTGAGCGCATCCATCACGCGGTGATCCTGAGGTTGCCCAGCGCATCCACCACCGCCGCGCTGCCGGGTTCGACAATGGTCGTCGCATCTGCCTGTTGCAGCACCGCCGGGCCTTCGATGCGCGCGCCTTGTGTCAGCGCCTCGCGTTGCCACACGGTGGCGTCGTGCCAGGCGCCGTCGGCGTGCAGCTTGCGCGTGCCGATGCGCGCCTCGCCGCCGCCGCCAGCCAATGCGCGCAGGTCGAAGACAGGGCGGCGGCCGACCACGCTGCTGCACAGGTTCACCAGCACGGCCCGGATTTCCGGCAGGCGCAGTTGGAAGCGCGCGAAGTACGCGGTCTCGAAGGCGGCTTGCACCTCGGTGCGCGTTGGTGTGGCCGAAGCGAGTGGCACGCGGATCAGATGCGTCTGGCCGCGGAACTGCATCTCCGCGACGTGGCGTGTCTCGATGCGTTCCACTTCGGCACCACCGGCTTCGACGGCCGCGCGCGCACGTTGCGTCTGCGCCGCCAGCACGGCCGAGATCTCGGCCGCGTCGATGTCGTCCAGTCCGCGATTCAGCGTGTTCACCACATCCTGCCGCAGATCCGCGACCAGGCAGCCGAGCGCATTCGTCAGCCCCGGCCGGAATGGCACCAGCACGTCCGGGACGCCGATCTCGCGCGCCAGCGCGACGGCGTGCAGCGGCCCCGCGCCGCCGAAGGCGAACAGCGCGAAGTCGCGCGGATCATGCCCGCGCGACAGCGACACCATGCGGATCGCACCCGCCATGAGCACATTCGCCAGGCGGATCACGGCTGCGGCGGCGTCCTCGGCGGACATGCCGACCTCTGCGCCCAAGGCATCGAAGGCGGCACGCACTTCATCGACGCCGACGCGCCGCCCCGTCGCCAGCAGCGCATCGGGATCGAGCCGGCCCAGCAGCAGGTTCGCATCGGTCACGGTCGGTCGCGTGCCGCCGCGCCCGTAGCAGATCGGTCCGGGTGACGACCCCGCGCTTTCCGGCCCGACGCGCAGCATCCCGCCGCGATCGATCCAGGCGATCGAGCCACCGCCGGCGCCGACTGTCCGCACATCGACCATCGGCAGATGGATCGGCAATCCGTAGGCGATGGAGAGTTCCGCGGAGACTTCCGGCACGCCACCGGCGATCAGCGCGACATCGGTCGATGTCCCGCCCATGTCGCAGGTGATCGCGTTCACCACGCCGGATTGCGCCAGCGTCGCCGCCGCCGCCATGACGCCGGAGGCCGGGCCGGACATCACGGTCTTCGCCGCTTCCGCCGCCACCGCGCGGGCGGGCACCGTGCCGCCATTGCCGTTCATCACCAGCAGGTCGCGCGCATGGCCGGCTTCCGCCAGGCGGTCCTGCAACTGGCGGATGTAGCGGTCCAGCACCGGCTGCACCGCCGCATTCACCGAGGCCGTGGTGCCGCGTTCGTATTCGCGGAATTCCGACAGCAGCGCATGGCCGAGCGTAACGTATGCGTTCGGCCAGATGGCGCGTGCGATCTCCCCCGCGCGCCGTTCATGCGCGGGGTTGGCGTAGGCGTGCAGGAAGTGGATGACCAGCGCCTCGCAGCCTTCGGCCAGCAGCGCACGCACCTCGCGGTCTACGGCCGCTTCGTCGAGCGGCGTCACCACCGCGCCGCGCGCATCCATGCGTTCGGCAACTTCGCGCCGCAGCTCACGCGGCACCAAGGGCTCGAAAGACCCCGTCATTCCATAGGCGCGCGGGCGCGTGCGGCGGCCAAGTTCCAGCACGTCGCGGAACCCCGCCGTGGTGATCAGCCCGACCTTCGCCAGCTTGCGTTCCAGCACGGCGTTGGTGGTCGCCGTCGTGCCATGCACGATCAAATCCAGCGCCGCCGGCGTGGTCCCCGCGGCCGCGATCGCCGCGAGCACGCCGCCCGCCTGGTTCGCCGCGGTGGTCGGCACCTTGGCGATGCGGATGGACCCGTCGGCATCCTGCATCACCAGGTCGGTGAAGGTACCGCCCACATCGATGCCCGCGATGCGCCGCATCAGACGGTCAGCCAGGCGCGGCGGACATCCTCGTCCGCTTCGAGCGTCGCGATGGAGCCTTCCCAGCGCACGCTGCCCTTCTCCAGGATCAGCGCGCGGTCGGCGACGGCGGCGGCGAAGTCGAGGCTCTGCTCGGACACCAGCACGGCGATGCCTTCTGCCTTCATCCGCAGCACGGCTTCCGCCATCTGTTCCACGATCACCGGCGCCAGGCCTTCCGAGGGTTCGTCCAACAGCACCGCCTCAGGGTTGCCCATCAGCGTGCGGGCGATGGTCAGCATCTGCTGCTCGCCACCCGACATGGCGCTGGCGCGGCGGTGGCGCATCTCGGCGAGGTTGGGGAAGATCTCGAACAGCCGTTCGGGCGTCCAGGGCGCGCGGCCCGCGGGTCCGGCGCGGCGGCCGACATCGAGGTTCTCCGCCACCGTCAGGTCCGTGAAGATGCGCCGGTCCTCCGGCACATAGCCCAGGCCCATCCGCGCGATGCGATACGGCGCCGCGCCCGCGATCTCCTGCCCCGCGAAGCGCACCGATCCTGCGCGCGGCGGCAACAACCCCATGATCGCCTTCAGCGTGGTGGATTTACCCGCACCGTTGCGTCCCATCAGCGCCGCGACCTCGCCGCGCGCCAAATGCAGGTCCACGCCGAACAGCACCTCGGCCGGGCCGTAGCCGGCGCGCAGGCCCGTCACATCGAGCACACGCTCAGCCATGGGCGCGCTTCGCGCGTTCGGCAGCGCGCGTGCCGGAATGGCCGAGATAGACGCGCTGCACCTCCGGGTCCGCGCGCACCTCGGCGGGCGATCCGCGGGCGATGATCTCGCCGCGCACCAGCACCAGGATGCGGTCGGCATGGGCGAAGACGGCGTCCATGTCGTGTTCGGTGAACAGCACGCCGATGCGCTGGTCGCGCGCGATGCCGGCGACCAGCGCCATCAGCGCGCTGCGTTCGGATGGCGCCATGCCGGCGGTGGGTTCGTCCATCAGCAGCAGGCGCGGCGCGGCAGCCAAGGCGATTGCCAGTTCCACGCGCTTCACGTCGCCATAAGCCAATTCGCCGATCGGCCGTGCGGCCTGTGCCGCCATGCCGACGCGATCGAGCAGCGCCAGCGCATCATCGCGATGCAGCGCCGCCGCATCGCCCAGCAGCCGTCGTGTCTGCCCGTGATGCGCGATCAGCGCCATCTGCACATTGCCGAGCACGCTGAAGGACAGGAAGGTCTGCGCCACCTGGAAGGTGCGCCCCACGCCCAGCCGGCACACCGCGCGCGGCGGGATGCCGGTGATGTCGGTCCCCGCCAGCGTCACCCGCCCCGCATCAGGCTTCAACTGCCCGCCCACCATGTTGAAGGTGGTGGATTTCCCCGCGCCGTTCGGGCCGATGATCGCCAGCATCTCGCCCGCATCGAGCGCGAAGGTCACGTCCTTCGCCGCGACCACGCCGCCGAAGCGCTTCACCAGGCCCTCGGCTGCCAGCAGCGTCATGCCGGGCGCCTCCGCAGGCTGGCCCAGGCGCCCGCCAGCCCGCGCGGGAACAGCAGCACCATCGCGATGATCGACAGCCCCATGAACAGCCGCCAATGGTCGGTCAGCGGCAGAAAGAAATCCTTCAGCGCGTGGAACGCCGCGGCGCCCGCCACCGGCCCCAGCACGGACTGGATGCCGCCCAGCAGCAGCATGGACAGGAAATCCACGCTCATCGGAATGCCCAGCAGCGTCGGGTCGATCGACCCCTTCGAGAACGCATACAGCCCCCCCGCCAGCCCCGCTGCCGCGCCCGCCAGGATGAAGCCGAGCCAGCGATGCATCCGCACATCGACGCCGATCGCATCCGCGCGCTGCGCCGAATCCCGCGCCGCGCGCAGCGTCGCGCCGAAGGGCGCATGGATCACGCGGCGCAGGAACAGGATGGCGGCGATGGTCACCGCCGCGACGATGTAGTGATACACCTCGCGCGACGCCGCCCAGCGCGATGGCCACACGCCGACCAGCCCGTTGTCGCCGCCGGTCACCTCGACCCACTGGAACACCACCGCATAGGCGATCTGCGCGAAGGCCAGCGTCAACATCGCCAGGTAGATGCCCGAAAGCCGCACCACGAAGAAGCCGAACAACGCCGCCGCCGCGCCGCCCGCCACCGGCGCAGCCAGCAATGCCGGCTCCATCGGCAGCCCGGCCTTCACCACCAGCAGCCCCGCGCCATAGGCACCAAGCCCGAAATACGCCGCATGTCCGAACGACACGATGCCGCCATTGCCCACCAGGAAGTTCAGCGAGAAGGCGGCGAGTGCCAGGATCAGCACCTCGGTCCCGACTTTCACCGCATAGGCATCGAGCAACGGCAGCGCCAACACCGCCGCCACCGCCACGGCTACCAGCGCACGGCTGGCGCCATCCAGCCGCCCGGGGTCCAGGATGCCCTCCGGCAGCACCGCGCGCCCCGCCGCAGCTTCCGGTCGCCCCAGCAGTCCCCAGGGCTTCACCACCAGCACCGCCGCCATCAGCAGGAACACCAGCACCAGCGTGATCTTGGGAAACACCAGCACGCCGAAGGCCTGCAACAACCCGATCATCACCGCCGCGATGAAGGCGCCAGGCACCGATCCCATGCCGCCGATCACGGTGACGACGAAAGCCTCGGTGATGATCGACAGGTCCATCTGCGAATTGGCGCTAACGCGCGGGATCTGCAACGCACCACCCAGCCCCGCCAGCGCCGCACCCAGGAACAGCGTGCCGGTGAACAGCATGGCCTGGTTGACTCCGAGCGCGCCCACCATCTCGCGGTCCTGCGTGGCCGCGCGGATCAGCACGCCGAAGCGCGTGCGGTGCATCAGCAGCCACAATAGGCCAAGCACGGCGGGGCCGACGAAGATCAGGAACAGCTCATACGCCGGGAAGCGCTGGCCGACGATCTCGACACCATGACGCAGTCCCGGCGCGCGCGGCCCGGGAATATCCACCGGGCCCCACACCAGCAGCACCAGGTCCTGCACGATCAGCACCACGCCAAAGGTGGCCAGCAGCTGGAACAGTTCCGGCACGCGATAGATGCGCCGCAACAGCAGCACCTCCATCACCACGCCCATCGCGCCCACCGCCAGCGCGGACAACAGGACGCCCGCGAAGAACAGCCAGGGCGACCGGTCGAATTCCAGCAGCCACGGCACCAGCGTCACGGCGACATAGGCACCGAGCATGTAGAACGACCCATGCGCGAAGTTCACGATGCGCGTCACGCCGAACACGATCGTCAGGCCGGAGGCGATGACGAAAAGCGACGATGCGCTGGCCAGGCCCGACAGGGCCTGGACCAGCAGGAACTCCCACTCCACGCGCGATCAGGCCGGGCGCCGCGCCGCCCGCACCTCATCCGGCGAGAACATGAAGTCGGCGCCATCCGCATAGCGGCTGTTCTTCATCGCGCCCGCGCGGCCGCGCAGCGTTGTCTCGCCCACCCAGGTGCCGAGCGTGCCCTGGTGGTCTATGCCGCGCATCACCACCGGCCCGACGATGCTGTCGGTCCGCAGGTCGGCCAGCGCGTCGACCAGCGCCTCGGTCTCCAGCGTGCCGGCCTTGTTGAGCAGCGCCGCGATGATCTGCACCGTGACGTAGCCGAGCAGCGAGCCCTTGCGCGGCGTGTCGTTGAAGCGCGCACGGTAACCATCGACGAAGGCCTGGTGCGCCGGCATGCCGGTCACCTGGTCCCAGGGATAGCCGGTCACGATCCAGCCCTCCGGCGTCTCCTCGCCCAGCGGGATCAGGTATTCGGGTTCGCCCGTCAGCAGCGAGACGACGGTGCGGCGTTCGAACAGCCCGCGCGTGTTGCCCTCCCGCACGAAGGCGGTCAGGTCGGCGCCGAACAGCACGTTGAAGATGCCATCCGGGCGCGACTGGCCGAGCGCGCCGACGGTGGCGCCGGCATCGACGCGACCCAGCGCGGGGAATTGCTCCGCCACGATCTCGGCGCCCGGGATGGCGGCGGGCAGCAGGCGCTTGAAATTCGCCGCCGCGGATTGCCCGTATTCGTAGTTGGGCGCGACGATCGCCCAGCGCTTCACATCCTTGCCGCGGATGGCATCCACCAGCATGCGCGTCTGCATGAAGGTCGAAGGCCGAACGCGCCAGGTGTAGCGATTGCCCTGCGCCATGGTGATGGCATCGGTCAGCGGCTCCGTCGCCAGGAACAGCCGCTTGCGCTGGTTGGCGAAATCCGCGACCGCGAGCCCGACATTCGACAGGAAGGTGCCGGCCAGGAACGACACGTTCTCGCGCGTCAGCAGTTCCTCGGCCACGCGCACCGCGTCGCCGGGCGTCGAGCCATCATCGCGGAACACGAATTCGATGCGCCGCCCGCCCATCACCCCGCCGGCCGCGTTGATCGCGTCCTGCGCCTGCTGCATGGCGTTGCGATAGGGCACCGCGAAGGCCGCCATGCGGGCGTAGGAATTCAGCTCCCCGATGCGGATCGGCGCGGGCTGCGCGAAGGCGGGCGCGGCCAGCGGTGCCAGGGCGGTGGCGCCAAGCGCGCGGCGGGAAAGGGTGAAGCGCTGCATCCGAAGGCCTCCTGCGTCCGTATCGGGGGTGATGATCACGATCGCGCGGCGTTCCTGCAATGGCTCCTTTCGCTTGACCGGCGATGCGAAGCCATGGCCCTTTCGGACCCGACCATGACTGCCGACGACGACCTGCCCCGATTGCTCGCCGCCGTGGCGGCCGGCGACCGCGCCGCCCTGCGGTCCCTGTATGAACGCCAATCCGTCCGCCTGTTCGGCGTGGCGAACGCCATCCTGCGCGACCGCGACGTCGCCGGCGATGCGGTGCAGGACGCCTTCGTGAAGGTCAGCCGCCGCGCCATCCAGTTCGACCCGTCGCGCGGGTCCGCCGAGGCCTGGCTCGCCGGCATCGTGCGCCATGCCGCGCTCGACATCATCCGCGCCCGCGGCCGCGAGACGCCGACCGACGACCCGACGCTGGGCGACGACGCCGTGGCGCCGGAAGCCGAGGAACGCCTCGCCGCCACCGCCGAGGGGCGCCGGCTGCGCGACTGCCTTTCGGCGCTGGAGCCGAAGAACCGGGAGGGGATCATCCTCGCCTTCGTGCACGGGCTGTCGCATCCGCAGGTGGCGGCGCGGCTCGGCACGCCGCTCGGCACCGTGAAGTCCTGGATCCGGCGTGGTTTGCTCTCCCTGCGGGAGTGCCTGGCATGATCCCGACCGATCCCGCCGAGCGCGACGCCCTGGCCGGCGAATACGTGCTCGGCACGCTGGACGCGCGCGAGGCGCGTGCGGTCGAGCAGGCCATGGCGACCGACGCCGATTTCCAGGCGCTGGTCGAGGCCTGGGAGGCGCGCCTGGCGCCGCTGACCGCCCTGGCGCTACCCGAAGCCCCGCCGCCCGGCCTGTGGGAGCGGATCGAGGCAGCGCTGGATGGCGCGCGGCCCCCCGCACCCGTGGCGGTCGCGCCGCCGCCGCGCTTCTGGCGGTTCTGGGCGTTCGGCGCCTCGGCCGTCGCGGCGGGGCTCGCGGCCTTCCTGGTGCTGCGTCCGGTGCCCTCCGCGCCGCTTATGACCGTGCTGCTGACCCAGCAGGACCAGCCCGCCTGGCTGGTCGAGGCCGATGGCGGCGCGCTGCGGCTGGCCGCGCTGAACCCGCAGCCGGTGCCGTCCGACCGCGTGATGCAATTGTGGGCCCTGCCGCAGGGCGCGACTGCGCCCACCTCGCTCGGGCTGATCCGCACGCCGGAGCGCTTCTCGGTGACGCCGACGACGATCCGGCCGGAACCGGGGATGCTCATCGAGATCACGCTGGAGCCCCCGGGCGGGTCGCCGACCGGGCGGCCGACCGGGCCGATCCTGTTCATTGGGCGGTTGTTGCCGGCGCGCGGGGCTTAGAGCAGATCGCGTTCAGATGGAGCCATCTGGACGCGTGAAGATGCTCTGAAAACAAAAGCCTAGAGCATGCTGCGTGAGCGTATGCGAACGCAGCATGCTCTAGCCGGACCATTTACGATGGCCGGCTAACCCTTGAGCGGACCAGGTCGCTCACGGAGGCGACACCGCCAAGTCGACGTCACCCCCGCTGTCGAAGAATGCGCGCGCTGGGAAAGGGTCGTGCCCATCGCGTGTGAACCGAGCCTTCAGGGGGACCGCGCTACCTTGTAGGGAAGTTCACCCGGCGAGATGGCCGTTACGCACGCGGCGAACCAGGCGCGCCCCGTGAAGCGCGCAAGCGTCGCGCAGAATTGGGGCGCGCGATCCACCCAGGTTCCGTCCCGCGGTGGCTGTCTGCCAGCGCGAAAGGCGATCGTCCCCGCTCCTCGTAGCACGGCAGCACCAGCAAAACGCGGTCCCTGGGGACCGAGCAGGCGCGCGGCTTCCCGCTCGTCCAACGCATCGAACACCACGGTGCCGTGGGGGCCGACGCCGATCGCCACGATCAGTCCGGCGTGCAACTCTCTCTGCAGTGCCACGAGCGCACCGAGCAATTGCCCGGCGGGTGTGATCGGCACCTCCGCGCAGCGTCCTGCACCGCGCGCGCGCGCGTCCGGCAGCTCCAGCACGGCCATCTGCTGGGCGATGAACTCCGCGATGATTGGCCGAGCCAGGTCGTATCCGGAACCAGAAGGCCCGGCTACGACCGCCGCCGCATCCCCCGCCTGCCAGTCCCGCGGACGATTCAGCACCAACATCCGCGCACAGGCCGTCTCTTTGCCCGCTGCAGCCGCGGGCGCGGACCACACCAGCGTTGCCGCGGAGTCGCGCTGCGCGTGGGCCGGCACAGCCGTCAGCAAAAGCACCAGCAGAGCGAGCGCGAATACCACTTGGCGCTGTGCCGGGATGGCCTGTTTGCCGACATGGTCGGGCTCGTCCCTGCGTGTGGTTGGCGGAACCACCGGCGCACGCGGCGTGCGCGCCAGCAGCAGGGTGCCTGCCAAGCCGATCGCGCCGACCGCCACGATCGGAACCGGGTGCCCTGCGGCCGCCACGGCGGCGGCCAGTGCCGGCGGCGCCAACAGCAGTGCGAAGCCACGGCTGGTATAGAGCGCGCCCAACACGCCGCCGACCGAACGCGCCCCAAAACTGTCCGCGCCGAAGGCGGGGAGCAGCGCGACGAAGCCGCCCTGCAAGGCGCCGAAGACGAGCGCGAAGGCCTGCAGTGCAGGCTCCTCCTCGGCCAATCCCCAAACAGCCATGCTGCACGCCATCCCGCCGCAGCAGGCCAGGAATGTGCGGCGCCGCCCAATTGCATCCGCCACCGCCGCGATCAGGAACCGCCCTGCGATGGTGCCCAGCCCGATCAGCCCCAGCAGCGCCAGCGCGTCGCTGCGCGCCAGCCCCAGCTCCCGCGCCGTGCCAACCAGCATCGCGTGCGGCAGCATGGCCGGCACTGACACCAGCAAGGTGCCGATCCAGACCAGCGCGAAGGCCCGGGTGCGCACCACAGGCGGCAACGTCGGCGGCGGCGCATCCTCGTTGCGCGGCACGACAGCCTCGCGACCCGGGCTGCGCCTGCCGCCGGGCTCAAGCAGCAGGGCGCCCGCCGTGCCGATGACCGCGACGAGAACGCCGAAAACGACGAAGGTGGTGCGCCAGTCGAACACCGCCTGGAAGGCGTCGGCGGCGGGCGGCACCAGGGCCGTGCCCACGCCGATGCCACTGACCGCAATGCCCGAGGCAAGGCCGCGATACGCGGTAAACCAGCGCTGCACCGCCGCCATGGCAGGCACATAGGCGAAGCCTGTGCCCAGCCCGATCAGCAGCCCATACCCGGCGTAGATCTCCGCCAGGCTGGTCGCCGCCGCAGCGACCATCAGCCCCAGGCTGACCATCAGCATGCCCGCCATCGCCGGTATGCGCGGCCCCAGGCGATCCGCAAGCGGGCCGCTCACGGCGCTGACCATGAAGCAGGCACCCCCGCTCAGCGCGTACACCATGGAGACGGCGACCGGGTCTGCGCCAAACGCCTCGGCGATCGCATCCGCGAAGGCGGCGTAGGAGTAGATCGCGCCGAACCCCGCCAGCACCAGCAGGAAGGCACCCGCAACGACGCGCCAGCCCGCGAACAGGCGTGGCCCGCGGCCCACCCGCGGCGGCCGCGGCCGCCGGGGCGTGCCGATCACTGGGCCGAAGGCGTCGAACCGGCCTGGTAGCGGGCTCACGGCGCAGCCTCGCGCAGACGCGCCGCGATCCAGCCGGCGACCGCCTCGGCCACCGCGGCGGTGGCGATGGGGTCAGGCACGGCACGGCGCCGGCCCGGGCCTGAAGGATCGGGCAGGAGCGCGCCGCCCGGCGCGGCGAATACCGGTAGGTCCCAGCCATGCCCGACGCCTGGCAGCGGCAAGCGCGCAAGCCCCGCCGTGCCGTCAAGCGCCGCACACTGCGTCGCGTCCGCGGCCGCCAAGCCATGCACGAGCAACGCCTGGCGCGGCGCGCGGGGCAAGGAAAGGCCCCGGCAGCCGGGGTCCAGCGCCACCACCGGGGCGTCCTCGATGGTCAGCGCCACCCGTGCGCCGGCGCCGAAGCCGATGATGGCGACGTGTCGCCCTTCGAGGCTCGGCGCTTCGGCATGTGCCCAGCTCCGCACGAATTCGCTTGCGGCACGGCCGGGACGTGGCGCGGTCGAGGCACGATCGCCCTCGCCCTGATCCTCGATGCCAAGCACCACCGTCGCGATGCCGCGCCGCGCCAGGGCCTCGACATAGGGCTCGCTGCGCGCCTGGTCGCCGGTTGCGTCGGGCACCAGGACGACGAGGCCCGGCGGCAGGCCGGACGGCAGCATCACGCTGGCCGGGGCCCTCGCTTCCGCCTCCGCGCGTACCCGACCGGACGTGGCGCGCGCATCATGAACGAGAACGGGGGCCGCGGCCTGGGCGCCGTCGTCCCTGGCTGGCCGGGACAGAAGGCCAACCTGCCCTGCATACGCCACAGCCAACCCGGCATCCGGCCGGACGTAGGGAGCGGCCGTGGACGCCGTGCTGGCCAGCCCGCCTGAAAGCACGGCGGCGAACATGCCGCGGCCTAGCCTGTTGGTCATGCGTGGTCCCTCCTCGGCTCTCCCCGATGCGGGCCGAGAGCAGGCGAGGGCGACGCTCGCAGAACCGTTCCGCTCGCCGCATCATCCATTTGGAGGGGGCATGTGATCGACGTCACGCTGCCCGCACGAATACGCCGTAACGAACGCGTGACGCCGAGCCTAATCGGGGTTCGAGGCCCTCAGCGGCGAGGCGAGCGACAGCGTGCGCGCCACAAGTTCCGCCTGGCGCGAGGTCCCGGTCCGCCGGAAAAGATCGGACAGATGCGACCGGATCGTGGCGGTCGAGATGCCGAGGATATCGGCAACCGCATCCGGCGTTTGCCCTTGCGCCAGAAACGTCAGCACCTGCACCTGGGCGGGCGTCAGGTTGAAGACGCGGGCCGCAATCGCGATCGGATTGCGCGTGTCTTCGCGCGGAGAGCGCAGGACCAGCATCGACGCACGCGCGGGCTGGTCCAGCACGCCCTCTGCACTGGCGTCCAGGGCGACCGCAAAGAGCAGGCGCTCCTCTCCATCCGTGCCATGCAGCACCGATTCGAAGCCGCTGGGCTTGCCCATGGAACTGCCTTCGGCGACGCGGCGAAGCGCGTCATCGGCGGGGCGGGTCGCGCCGACCACCCGTTGACCGTGCAGGCGGAGCACGACCCCCTGTGCGAGCGCGGCCTCGGCGCGCGGATTCAGGTAGGTTGGGCGGCGCTGCTCATCCAGGATGAGCACGGCGGCCTCGAGTTCGCCCAGGGCGGCTCGAAAGGTCTCCGCCGCAAGTTGTTGCAGGCCGAAGACGTTGGAGATCTCGACCGCACGGCGCATATGCGGCGCGATCAATTCAAAGGCGGCTGTCTCCTCGGGTGTGATGGGTTCGCGATCATCCTGGGTGACGAGCATCCATTGGGCGTACGCATCCCCCTCGCGGACCATCACGAAGGTGATGCAATCCAGGTCGCCTCGCGGCGCCAGCACCTCGGCGTAGTAGCGGGTCGCCTTCAATGCGGGCAGGCCATAGTCCCGTGAAGCAACATAGGACTTGTCGATTGGGTACATGAGCCCCAGTGGGCCAAATGGATTGATGGCACTGTACCGCCGAATATGGTCTCCCTGCGGATATCCGTGCAGGAATATTCGTCCCCGACTTTCACCACCAGGCGTCATCATCCCGAGGTAAGTGCGACGGGCGCTGATGGCGGCGCCAAGCTCGGGCATCAGAGTCTGCCAACGAGCGGGGTCGAGCACGCAGTCATAGATTGAACCGATAGTGGCGCTCAGGAATGATGAATCTTGAAGCAATCGCATAGTATGCATGCTCCTTCGGATTCCGCTTGGTACTGGAATATGCACGAACGCCATCTATGCATTCGTTTGAAGGGCGCAGCATCATTCATTTGACGGAGGCGCGTGTATGCAGGCGTAAGCGCGCCACCCATCGCCGGGTCGCTCCACGCCGCTGATCGCAGCATCGCGGCGGGCGGCCGGACGCCCATCTCGCGGGGCCCTTGAACGTGCATCAGTGGCGGGTGGTGGAGACCTGTCCCTGACAGCTGATCCGCAAGCGGCCCCCGGGCATCAGACTGCCTCGGCACGTCCGGACGTCAGGCCAGCACGCGCCCCGCCACGACATCCAGCTTCGCCAGCATGTCCGGGTCGCGCTTGTCCGGCGCCGTGATCAGCGCATGGTCCAGCGCGCGGTCGCAGCCGGCGGGGCAGGGGCCGCGATCCGCGCCCAGCATCGGCACCACCGCCTTGACCAGCGCACGCGCGCGGTCGGCGTTCGAGAACAGCACCTTCACCACCTGTTCCACCGTGACGGCGTCGTGGCCGGGGTGCCAGCAATCGAAATCCGTGACCATGGCCATGGTCGCGTAGCAAAGCTCCGCCTCGCGGGCGAGCTTGGCCTCGGGCATGTTGGTCATGCCGATCACGTCGCAGCCCCATTGGCGGTACAGCAGGCTCTCGGCGCGCGTGGAGAATTGCGGGCCTTCCATGACCAGGTAGGTGCCGCCGCGGGTGTGCGGCACGCCGACCTGCTTCGCCGCGGCTTCCAGCGCATCGCCCAGCCGCGGGCAGACCGGGTGTGCGACCGAGACATGCGCCACGCAGCCGGTGCCGAAGAAGGATTTCTCGCGCGCGAAGGTGCGGTCGATGAACTGGTCGACGATGACGAAATGGCCCGGCGGGTAGTCTTCCTTCAGCGAGCCGACGGCCGAGAGCGAGATCAGCTCGGTGCAGCCGATCCGCTTCATGGCGTCGATATTGGCGCGGTAGTTCAGCGCCGAGGGCGGCGCGGGATGCCCGCGCCCGTGGCGGGGCAGGAAGGCCACGCGCACGCCGTGCAGGCGGCCGGTGAGGATCTCGTCCGACGGGTCGCCCCAGGGGGTGCGGATTTTGACCCAGGCGCGGTCCTCCAGGCCATCGAGGTCATAGACGCCGGAGCCGCCGATGAAGCCGATCATGGGGGTGATGGTGTCGGGCATGCGGGGGGACTTTCTGCGGGTCGCGGGGCTGCGCGGGTGTAGCGCGGGGCGCGGCGCGTGCTAAGCGGGGGGATGATGCGTGTTGTGATGCTGCCCCTGCTGGTGATCCTGGTGCTTGCCGGTTGTGGCGACCGGCAGCAGGAGAGGGGCGGGTTGGGGCCGCGCGGGACGGCGCTGCCGCCGCCGGATCTGGCGGCGGGGGCGGGGCCGGCGGCTCCACAACGCTGATCGCTGGCCCGACCGCTTCTCCGTCCTTTGTCGAACGGTTCTACTCGATCCGCACGTCGGTCAGCCGCGCGCCGCGGAGGTCATCCAGGGTCAAGGGTGCGCCGCGGAAGTCGGTGCCCGTCCGAAACACACGCGCGTCCCTGAAAGTAACGTCGCGGAACTCGGTGCGTTCGAAATGCGGGTTCACTATGAAGGCGTAGCTTATGCGCAGCGAAATCAGGTGCGCACCCGCGAGGCGCGCACCGTCAATGAACGGCGCCACAAGCCAGCTTTCCAGAATGGTCGCGCCTTCGAGGTTGGCGTCACGGAATGTCTGATTCGGTGGAAAGCTGACCCGCTCGAGGCGTGCACGCCGCAGATCGGCTCCACGGATCTCCGGGAAACCTATCGAAGCGTTGAAGTTTGAGTCTTGCAGGTCCGCGCGCTCCATGTATGCGCCGGCGAAACGCGTTCCATCGAACCGCGCGCCCCGAAGATTGCTGCCGTTGAATCGCACGCGGGTCAGAAACGCACCGGTGAAGTCGGCTTGCCGCAGGTCGCGTCCTGAGAAATCGACATCGGTCAGGTCCGCATCGCGGAAATCGACATTCGCAAAGTCGGCAAGATCGCCGGCATTGATGCGCGCAATTCGTGCGACCGCGAGGAGCTGAGGCCGCTCGCCCAGGCGTGCGCGCGCCTCGTCGAGAACCGCCGCAGCCTCGTCGGCTCGGCCCTGCGCGGCCAATACACGTGCAATGCCGGCGGGCGGCTCGACGAGGTCGGGCGCGCGGGCCGCGACGTCGCGGTAGGCAGCCAGCGCACGCTCGTGAAGGCGCCAGTATCGAAGAAGCCGCGCGCGTGCCAGCAAGGGTGCGAGGGCGCCGGGCGCAGACTGGATTGCGGTATCCGCCGCATGCAGGTCTTGCGAGAAACGGGTGATTAACGGCTCAACGCTGCGCCCAGCACCCAAGCTGCAGCCGTCTGTCGAGAGCCGCCCCGCCGAGTTTGGGTAAAGCAGGAACACATGAACGTCACCTGCGCGAAGTGGTGCGCCGCAAAGGCCGTTCGGCCCGCCAGCGTGGATCGCGACCTGACCGGATGCGTTGCCTTTCCAAGTCTCGATGACATCGACGGTCGCCAATTGTCGCGGTTCAGCCCGCTGTTCCAGGTTCTCGACAGAAGCGACGCGGCCACGGAACGCAAGCGGCGCGCGATAGAATGCGAATTCGGCCGCGCCGGGCGCCGCGCACGAACAGGCCAATGCGCCGGGCGACCACGACGCGACCAGGATGACGGTCACGGCAGATAGCACGCCGAGCGTCACCAGACGGGTCGCGAAGCGCACTTCATCCCGCACGCGACATACTCCTTCCGGACCCCGGCGAGATCGCCGGCACGCCTCCGCCATCCTGTCGATGCCGCGCTGCGTTCTCAAGCGTTCCGTGACGATCGCGGCGAAGGTGGCTGCGGCGTTGCTCGCGCCGCGCCCTCACCCATCCAGCACATCATCCTCCGGCTTCCGCCGCGCCCTGTGCCGATCAATCCACCCCGCCACCGGCCGCAGCAGCACGTTCACCGCCAACACCAGCACCGTCACCACCAGCGCCGCGACGAATTCCCGCGCGCCGATCAGCAGGCCCAACATCGCCACGCACCAGATCGTCGCCGCATCGCCTAGCCCCGTGACGCTGCGCCCCGCCTTGATGATCGCCCCCGCGCCGAGGAACCCCACCCCCGTCGCCACCGCCCCGAAGGCGTTCCCCCAGGCGATGTCCGGCACGCGCGCCACCACCATGCAGGCGAACCCCGCCGAGGCCAGCGCCACCAGCGTGCAGGTGCGGATGCCGACCGCGCTGGTGCTGATGCCGCGCTCGATGCCGATGGCCACGCCGACCACGAAGGCGGTGAACAGCACGATGGCCGTGCCGGCCTCTGCCCCCAGCCCGTTCAGCCAGGCGTCGAGCGCGGCGTTCACACGTTGAAGCGGAACAGCAGCACGTCGCCATCCTTCACGACGTACTCCTTGCCTTCCACCCGCATCTTGCCGGCTTCCTTGGCACCCTGCTCGCCATTCAGCGCGACGTAGTCGTCATAGGCAATGGTTTCGGCGGCGATGAACCCGCGTTCGAAGTCCCCATGGATCACGCCGGCCGCCTGCGGCGCCTTCATACCCTTGAGGATGGTCCAGGCCCGCGTCTCCTTTGGCCCCACCGTGAAATAGGTGATCAGCCCGAGCAGCGCGTAGCCGGCGCGGATGATGCGATCCAACCCGGAATCCTCGAGCCCCAGCGAGCCCAGGAACTCCGCCCGGTCGCCCTCGGGCATCTGGCTGATCTCGGCCTCGATCGCCGCCGAGACCACCACCGCCAGCGCGCCCTCCGCCTTCGCCTTCTCGAACACGCGCGCGGAGAACGCATTGCCCTTTGCGGCCGAGGCTTCCTCGACATTCGCCACATACAGCACGGGCTTGGTCGTCATCAGCTGCAGCTTCGCCGCGGCCGCTTCCTCGCCTTTGGGCACCGCCGTGCGGGCGGGCTTGCCGGCTTCCAGCGCCGCCTTCAGCGGATCGATCAGCGCCATCTGCGCCTGGGCTTCCTTGTCCCCGCCGCGCGCGCGTTTCACCAGCCCCTGCGCCCGCTTCTCCAGGCTGTCGAGGTCGGCGAGCATCAGTTCCGTCTCGACCGTCTCGGCATCGCGCACCGGGTCCACGCTGCCTTCGACATGCGTGACGTCGCCATCCTCGAAGCAGCGCAGGACATGCACGATGGCGTCCACCTCGCGGATATTCGCCAGGAACTGGTTGCCCAGCCCCTCGCCCTTCGACGCTCCGCGCACCAGGCCCGCGATGTCCACGAATTCCAGGCTGGTCGGGATGATCTTCTGGCTCTTGCCGATCCGCGCCAGCGCATCGAGGCGCGGGTCCGGCACCGCGACGCGCCCGACATTCGGTTCGATCGTGCAGAAGGGGTAATTCGCCGCCTGCGCCGCCGCGGTCTGCGTCAGCGCATTGAACAGCGTGGACTTGCCGACATTCGGCAGCCCCACGATCCCGCAATTGAAACCCATCACTCGTCCCCTTGCCGGCCGGCGTCACCGCGCCAGGCCGTATCGAATGCCTCGGCGAATGTCTCGGCGATGGTGGCGGCGGCGATGCGCGCCGCACCGTCATCCGTCACCGGCGCCAGCGCCGCCGCGCGCAGGTGCCCCACCACCTCGCCCACCGAAAACGACCCGCGCGGCAGCCGCCCTGCCGTGTCCTGCGCGGCGCGCGCGGGTTCGCCCGTGAAGCGCAGCAATTGCCGCGCGGCCAGCAGCAGCGCGGCAGCCAGCGCCGCACCCTCGCGCGTGCCTTCGCGCATCACGCGGCTGTCCTCCGCCTCGGCCGAGGCGCCATCCATCGCAAACAGGTCCAGAGTCGCGCGCAGCCCGGCGGCGGCGCAGGCGAGGCTCTCGGCCTCCCGCACCAGCGCCGAGGCCAGGATCGCCGTGCCATGCGCGACATCCTGCGGACCCGGACCCGTGAAGGTGAAGTCGGGCTCCTCCTCCATCATGCCTCCTGCGTCAGCAGCGCCAGGCGCGTCATGAAGTCCTCCGGCTTGCCTTCCGCCAGCAGCGGCGCGCAATCGGCAACGGCATCCAGCAGCCGCAACAGCCACGCCTGGTCCTGCTTGGCGAAATTCCCCAGCACATGGCCGGTCACCGCATCCTTGTGGCCCGGATGGCCGATGCCCAGCCGCACCCGCCAGAACTCGGCATTGGCGAAAGCGCGGCGCATGTCGCGCAAGCCGTTGTGGCCGGCCACGCCGCCGCCCTTCTTCACCCGCACCTTGCCTGGTGCCAGGTCGAGCTCATCGTGAAACGCCATCACGTTCTCGACCGGGATCTTCAGGAAGGCCGCGGCCGGCTGCACGGCATCGCCGCTCGCGTTCATGTAGGTCATGGGCTTCAGCGCCAGCACGCGCTTCCCCGCCACCATGCCCTCCGCCACCTCGCCCTTGAAGCGCTTGCGCCAGGGAGTGAAGCGATGGCGACGCGCGATCTCGTCCAGCGCCATGAAGCCGATATTGTGGCGCTGGCGGGCATGTTCGGCACCGGGATTGCCCAGGCCGACCCACAGCAAGGGTCCGTCCATCACAACAGCAAGGCCGGGGGAGCGAACTCCCCCGGACCCCCTCCTTTTTCTGGCACCTGGGAACTGACAGCCATGGGCCGCTCCCAAGCCGACCAGATTACTTCTTCTTCTTGGCGTCCTTCGCGGGCGCGGCAGCGCCGGCGGCCGGGGCCTTCTGCTTGGTCGCCTCGACAGGGCCGGCGGCGGCGGCCGGGGCCGCATCCTCCACCACCGTCGGCGCGGCAATCGACGCCACCATGAAGTCACGCCCGGCAATGACCGGCTTCGCGCCCTGCTGGTCCTTCACGGCGGACCAGCGCAGGCCATCGCCGATCGCAGCCTCGGCCAGGTCGATCTCGAAGGTCTCGGGCACGTTCTCGGGGTCGGCCATGACCTCGATCTCGCGGCGCACGACGTTCAGCACGCCGCCGGCCTTCAGCCCCGGGCAGGTTTCCTCGTTGAGGAACGCCACCGCCACCTTGATGCGGATGCGCGACCCGGCGGACAGCCGCTGGAAGTCGACATGCAGCGGACGGTCGGTGACCGGGTGGAACTGCACGTCGCGCATCAGGCAGCGCTCGGTCGAGCCACCCTTCACCGCGACTTCATACAAGTGCGACTGCCAGCCGCCCTTGTGCAGTTCCTTCATCACGTCGCGCGGATCGAGGGCCGCGAGCTGCGCGTCCTTCTTGGCACCGTAGATGACAGCGGGGACAAGCCCCTGACGCCGGGTTGCGCGGGCTGCCCCCTTACCTGCCTGCTCGCGCGCCTCGGCCTCGATCCGAATGGTCTGGACCATGGTCGTTGCTCCTAATTCAGGTGAATGCTGTCGCCATCCCGGCATGGCGGAACGACAAGCGCCGGCCTCCAGGGGTGCCGGCGCGCCCGGGTTCTAGGTGAAGCGCTTCACCGGTGCAAGCATGGCGGCCTTGACGCGATGGGGCTTGCACGCGGAGCGTGGCGGGATGGAAGGCCTGATTATTCTGGTCGTGCTGCTGTTTATGGGCGGCTGGATCTTCGGCATCGCCGGCTTCGCCCGCGCGGGCGCGGCGCGACGCGACGCACGCGCCCTGCGTGACGAGGTTGCGGCCCTGCGCCAGGATTTGGCCGGCATGGCGGGCGCGCTGGTCGCCGCCGGCTTCCGCCCGCCCGAAGCCGCCCCGGCGCCAGGGCCAACCGAGACCGCGGCGCCGCGCGAGGCCGACGACACCACTGCCCAGTCCATGCCGCTGCAACCCAACGGCCTGCCCGCGGCGCCCTATCCTGTCGACCCTGCCTATTCCGCCCCGCCCTGGGCCGGCAGCGCGCCCGCGCCAGCCCCGGCCACCCCGGACGACGCGCCCCCAGCCGACACCCCGCCCCCCTGGGGCGGCACCCCCGACGACCGCCCGCGCCAGTCGCTCGAGGAACTCATCACCCAGCGCTGGGGCGTCTGGCTCGGTGCCGGCGCGCTGATGCTCGCGGCGGTCTTCCTGATCCGCTTCGCGGTCGAGGAAGGCTGGCTCGGCCCCGCCGCGCGCAGCGCCGCCGCGGCCGTGCTGGGCCTGGCACTGGTGGCCGCCGGCGAATGGTTGGCCCGTCGCCCGGCCAAGGGCGCTGGCCTGCCGGACCTGGCACCTGCTGCGCTGGCGGCCGGCGGCGTCGCGGCGCTGTTCGGCGCCGCCTATGCCGCCGCGGTGATGTACGGGTTGCTGCCGCCGATCGTGGGTTTCGTGCTGATGGCGGCGGCAGGCGTCTTCGGGCTGCTGCTGTCGTTGCGGCGCGGGCCGCTGGTGGCGGCGGTCGGGCTGGTCGGCGCCTTCGTGACGCCGGCGCTGGTCGCCACCGAGAACCCGTCGATGGTCGGGCTGTTCGCCTATCTGCTGGTGGTGGTCGCGGCCGCCATGGCGGTGGTGCGTGTCACCGCCTGGGGCTGGCTGGGTTGGTGCGCGGTGGTGGGCGGCGCGCTGTGGGTGCTGGCCGGGACCATTGTGGCGGAGCGCGGCGAGCTCTGGGCGCCGGCCGCCTTCGTGCCGATCGCCGCAGCGACGTTCCTGCTGCTGTTGCCGCGCGAGGCCTTGGCCACGCGCGTTGGTCGCGCGCTGGCGCATGTGCCGCCGGTGGCGCTCGGCCTGGCGCTGCTGCCGGTGACGGCGGGGCTGACCGACATGGCGCCGCCGCTCGGTGTGCTGCTGCTGGCGCCGGTCGCGATCCTGGCGGCGGCGCGCGAACCGCTGCTGCGACGCCTCCCCTGGATCGCTGCCGGGCTCGGCCTGGTGGCGCTGCTGGTCTGGGCGGTGCCCGCCTGGACCCCCACCGGCGAGCGCGTGACGATCGAGGGCGCCGTCCAGGCCATCATCCCCGGCGCCTGGGTGCCCGAGGCGCTGACCCGCTTCCTGGCGCTCTGCGCGGGCTTTGCGCTGCTGCACCTGCTGGCGGGCGTCGCGCTGGAAGCGCGCGGGGGCGTCGCGCCGGAAGCGCGCGGGGACGTCGCGCTGGAGGCGCCTGAGGAGACCGCGCCGCGGGCAGCCGGCGTGGCGCCGGTGTCGCCCGGGGCCATGGCCTGGGCCGGCCTCGCCGCCGCCGTGCCGGTGCTGACGCTGCTGGTGGCCTATGCCCGGGTGCGCGGGCTGGCGCCCGATCCGTCCTGGGCGCTTGGCGCCTGCGCCTTGGCGGCCGTGCATGTCGGCGCGACCGCGCGCGGCCTGCGCGCCGGCGACCCCGGCCGAGCGGGCGCCCATGCCGCGGGGGCCACAGCGGCGCTCGCGCTCGGCGTCGCGATGGTGCTGCGTGACCAGTGGCTCACGCTGGCCGTCGCGCTGTTCCTGCCGCCGCTGGCGATGATCGCGCGGCGCCTTGGGCTGGACCCGCTGCGGCGCGTGGCTGCGGCGGTGGCGGCCGTGGTGCTGGTGCGGCTGGTGCTGAACCGCTTCGCGCTCGGCTACGATTGGGGCGGCATGCCGCTGCTGAACGGGCTGCTGCTGGCCTATGGCGTGCCGGCGGCCTGCTTCTGGTGGGCGGCGCGCATCTTCCTGGCCCAGCGCGACGGCCGCGTGGTCCGGCTGCTGGAAGGCGGGGCGGCGCTGTTCGCCACGCTGCTGGTGCTGCTGGAAATCCGCCACTGGGCGCAGGGCGGGGTCATCGGCGCCGAGCGCTGGAGCTTCCTCGAAGCCGGCTTGCAGGCCACCGCGCTGTTCGCCTGTGCCTGGGTGGCGTTGACGGTCCATCGACGCGGAGGGCGCGCGACGATGCTGTGGGCAGCGCGCGCGGCGGGCGCTGCGGGGCTGGTGCTCGGCCTGGTGCTGCTGGCGAACAACCCCTGGACGGCGAACGAGGACGTCGCCGGCCCGCTGCTGCTGAATGCGCTGCTGCCGGCCTATGCCCTGCCGGCGCTGCTGGTCGCGCTGGCGGTGGCCCGCGCGCCGGAGGCCCGGGTGCCGCCCGGCATGGCGCAGGTTCTCGCCGCCTATGCGCTCGCGGCCGGCTTCGCCTGGGTGACGCTGGAGGTCCGCCGCGCCTTCCACCCGACCGACATCGGCTGGGCGCGCATCACCGAGGCGGAGATGTACGCCTATTCCGGCGCCTGGCTGTTGCTCGGCGCGCTGCTGCTGGCGATCGGCATCCGCAGCGGGCGCAAGGAGATCCGCCTGGCGGCGCTGGGGGTCATCGCGCTGACCACCCTGAAGGTCTTCCTGTTCGACATGGGCGCGCTGGTCGGGCTGTGGCGCGTGCTGTCGTTCCTCGGGCTGGGCCTGGCGCTGATCGCGCTGGGGGCGATCTATCGGCGGTTCGTCGTGGTGCCTGCGGGGCCGGCCCAAGGCGGGCCGCAGGGCATGCCCGGCGCGCCGCCGCCTACGCCGGCAGGTGGGGCAGCGCCGCCGGCGTGATCTCCCAGACCCGTCCGTTTGACGGCGGGGCGCACCAGGTCGGCAGGGCGTTCGGCGTGCGGACGTTCGGCTCGTGGCCCAGCGCCAAGCGCAGCGCGCGGAACAGCGCGCCATGCGCCACCACCAGCACCGGGCCGGGGCGTGCGGTGGCGCGGTTGATCGCCTCTACCGCGCGGTCGTGCAGCGCCTGGAAGGTCTCGGCACCCACAGGCGTGAAGGTGCCGGCGATCCAGTCGTCGTACCAATCGCCCATCGGCTGGCCTTCCTCGACCCCGAAGCCGACCTCCATCAGGCCGGGATCGGTCGTGACGGGCAGGTTGAGCGCCTCCGCCGCGATCTCCGCCGTCTTCAGAGCGCGCGACAGCGGCGAGGCGACGATGGTGACGATGCCGCGATCCACCAGCGCCATCGCCGCGCGGCGCGCCTGCACGACGCCCACCGCGTTCAGCGGGATGTCGGTATGGCCCTGGCTGCGGCCCTCGGCGTTCCAGTCGGTCTCGCCATGGCGCAGGAACCAGAAGGCGGTGGGGGTGAGCGTCGGGGTCATCCGACCTCCTCTTCGCGGGCCATGGCGGCGGCGATGGCGGGGTGCGCGGCAACCTTCGCCGCCAGCGCCGACAGATGCACCAAATCGTCCGTGGTGAAGTCCAGGAAGGTCGCGAAGTTCGTCAGCGCGGCCAGGAAGATGTCGGGCGCCGTGATGCCAGGCGTGCCCAGCAGCGTGCCATTCGCCATGCGCCCGAGCGCGGCATCCGCGAATTCCAGCACGGCGCGCGCGCGGGCCTTGGTGGTGGCGCGCAGCGCGGCCGCCATGGCTTCGTCCCCGCCCGCCAGCTTGTTCGCCTGGAAGGCGATGAAGAAGACATTCGCCATGCGGAAATGGCACCAGCAGAGCCATTCCATGCCCTTCGCCCGGCCGACGGCGTCACGCGGCAGCAGCCCGGAGTCGGGCGCGGCCTCGGCCAGCCACAGCGCCATGGCGGGGATCTCGGTGATGGTCGCGCCGGCATCGGGCAGTTGCAGCGCCGCGACCTCGCCCTTCGGATTGATGGCGAGGTAGTCCGGCGTCTTGTGCTCGCCGTTGCGCAGGCTGATGAAGCGCACGTCGATGTCGAGGCCGGACATCGCCGCCATCTGGTGGACGATGGACCCGCTGGTGCGCGTCGAGGTCCAGAGGATGGGCTTCGTCATGCGCTGTCTCCCGCAAGGGCGATGGCCGCGAAGGCGACCTTCGCCTCGGTCGGCACGCCGAAGCGCGCGGTGTGGCGCGCTGGCAGCCCGCCGGGGAAGTGCTTCACGTACTCCGCGTTGCACTCGGCATAGTCGGCCGGGTCGGTGATGAGCATGGTCAGCTGCACCGCGCGGTCGAGGCTGCTGCCGGCCTCGCGCAGGATGCTCTCGACCATCGCCAGCGCCTGGCGCGTCTGTTCGGCCGCGGTGGCGCCGCGATGGACGCCGCGCGCCGGGTCATGCGGCGCCGAATGGCCCGAGACGAAGACCAGCCCGCCGGCGCGCGTCGCGCGGGAGAAGGGCCGCGCCTCGCCCGGCGCGGGGTGGCCGATGATGTCTAAGCTCACGCGGGCAGGCCTTCCAGCTCCAGCGTGCGCTTCACTGCCGGGCGTGCCAGCATCGCGGCGAAGTGCGTGGCCAGGCGCGGCGGCAGCGGGATGTTGAAGCGCCGCGCCGCCCAATGCTCGATGAAGAACAGCGCGCTGTCGGCGATGGAATAGCCGCTGGGCAGCACCCAGGTGTCGCCGCGCCAGCCGGCGTCGATCACGTTCATGTACTTCACCGCCAGCTCGCGCCCCTGCGCGACGATGGCCGGTTCGTCCTCCGCGCGCAGCGCGAAGCGGTTGGGGCGCGACTGCCGCGTGAAGCCCTGCGGATGCACCGTGCCGCAGACGTAGTCGAGGAACTCGGCGCAGCGCGTCTCGCCCTCCAGGTCCACCGGCACCAGCCCGGCCTGCGGATTGGTCTTCGCCAGCCACATCGCGATCACCGGATATTCGGTCAGCAGCGACCCGTCCTCGCGCAGCAGCGCCGGCACCTTGGATTTCGGGTTGATGCCGACATAGGCCGGTTCGTATTGCGCGTTGTTCTTGAAGTCGACCGGCGCGGGGTCGTAGGGCCGGCCGATCTCCTCAAGCACCACATGGATGCCGATGGAACACGCGTTGGGCGAATAGAAGAAGCGCATCACGCCAGGCCTTCGGCCGCCATCACCCGCTGCACGGCGCCGCGCGCCTTCATCCGGTCGTAGTGGTCCGCGACATTCGCCGGCAGGTCCTTCTGCATCCGCGCATTCCACCAGAACGAGACATAGAACAGCGCGGAATCGGCGAAGGAATAGGAACCGACCAGCCAGTCCTGGCCCTCCAGCGCCTTGTCCATCAGCGCCAGGCCCTTGCTGAAGATCTCGGCCCCGCGAGCCTTCACCGCCTCGTGGTCGGATTCCGTGGGCGCGAAATTGGCCGGGCGGAACATGCGCGAGAAGCCCTGCATGTGCATGGTCGCCACACAATAGTCGGTGCATTCCAGCGCGCGCGCCTGCGCCTCCAGCCCCATCGGCATCAGCCCGGCGGTGGGGAAGCGCGAGGCGATCCAGAAGGCAATGGCCGGGTATTCGGTCAGCACCGATCCGTCGTTGCGCTCGACCGTGGGCACCTTCTGCTTCGGGTTCACGCCGGTGAATGCGGGCTGGAACTGCTCGCCCTCGCGCAGGTTGACGCGCACCGCCTCATAGGGTGCGCCGACTTCCTCGAGCAGCACATGGATGCCGACGGAGCAGGCTCCGGGCGCGTAATAAAGCTTCATGGGGACGTCCTTCCGCACAGGGCGGCCGGAGGATCGGGCGGAGCCGCTGGAATGGCAAGCGGCAACCAAATCGCCCGAGCCACGTTGACGCCTCGGTCGCGCCCATGTCGGGCGCCTCGATCGAAGGAAGAACGCAGATGGTGGACAAGGATCGGATTGCCGGCGCCGCGAAGCAGGTGAAGGGCGCCATCAAGGACGTGGCCGGCAAGATCACCGGCGATGCGAAGCTCCAGGCCGAGGGCAAGGCCGACAAGGCCGAGGGCAAGGTGCAGAACGCCGTCGGCGGCGCCAAGGACGCCGTGCGGGACGCGGTGCGCGACAAGTGAGCACGACCGTAATCGGCGAGCCAGGCTACGCGGTTCCCGCGGCGGTGGCGCCCCTTGAAGGGCGCCGCACGCATCCGTTCGGCGCGGTCGTGATCGGCACCGCGGTGGCGCTGGCCGCCGGCGCGGCGCTGACCGCGCTCGGCGTTGCCATCGGCGCCGGCACGGTGGATGCGGTGGCGCGGGACACGCCCGATGCGATGTCCTTCGCCAAGGCAGGCGGTGCCTGGATCGCGGGCGCGCAGGTCGTGGCGGTGGCGGCGGGTGCCTTCGTGGCCGCGCGCCTGGCGCATGCAGGCATCCGCGACCGCGGCGGCTTCCATGGCCTGGGCGTCTGGGCTTTCACGGTGGTGCTGACGCTGTCGCTGCTCGGCGGCGCGGTGGCGGGTGTCGGCAATGCGGTCGGCAATGCCGTCGGCGGCGCGGCCCAGGGTGTTGGCGCGGCGGTTGGCGCGGCAACGCCGGAGCTCGACCCGCGCGCGGCAGTGGATCGCGTGCGTGCCGCGCTCTCGGCGCCGCAGGACCCGGCGCGCATGACGACCGAACAGCGTGCCGCGGCGCTTGCCGAGGTGCTGGGTCGCAGCGCGTCGAACGGCACCATCACCGAAGCTGACCGCGCCCGCGCGGCAGCCCTGGTGGCGGCGGAAGCGCAGATCAGCGAAGCCGAGGCGCGCCAGCGGATCGAGGCCTACGAGGCCGAGGCCCGCCGCACCGCCGCGGCTGTCGAGCAGCGGGCGCGCGAAGCGGCCGATGCCACGGCGCAGGCCACGAAGCTCGGCGCGATCTGGGCCTTCGTGACGCTGCTGCTGGGCGCCGGCGCGGCCTTCCTGGCCGGGCGCGCGGGTGCCGCGAGCGCGGTGTCGGCGGTGGAGACGCGCCGGCTGGCGTGACCGCCACGACGGTTCAGCGATGTCGGGGGCGCGCCGCAAGGTGCGCCCCCGATTCATGGTGTGCTTCGACGGTTGGTCCTTGACGGGCCTGAGGTACGCGCAAAGGGGACCGTGGCGCCCGGTCTACGCCAGCTGCGCCAGCCAGACCGTGCGTCCGCCGCAGGCGGGATCCTCCGCGACATGCCCGACCACCGAGAAGCCCGCCGCATCCAGAAGCGACCGGTACTCGCACGGGCCGAGGCTCGCATGGAACAGGGGTTCGCCCTGCAGCGCGCCGATCGCCTCACTCTCATCGGGACCGCTGGTGAACATCAGCGCCGCACCGGGTGCGGCATGCGCGGCGAAGCGGGAGACCATCGCCCGCTGGTCGTCCTGCGCCAGGTGAAAGAAGCTGTCCCAGGCGAGCAGCCCGTCGAAGCGGCGACCCAGCGCCAGGTCGCGCATGTCGCCCTCGATCCAGGTCGCATCGGGCAGTCGCGCGCGCGCCAGGCCCAGCAGCGGCGCGCTGGTGTCGAGACCGGTCACCGCGAAGCCGGCGGTCGCGAGCGTCACCGCGATCGGTGCGCCCGACCCGCAGCCGATGTCGAGAACGCTGCCGCCCGCCGGCAGCAATTCCATGAAGCGCGCCAGCCACCCGGCCTCGACGAAGGTCCCGCCGTCCCGCAACGCCGCCCAAGCCAAGCCGTGGCGGCGATACAGGCCGATGATCATGGCTGCCGGATCGGGCACGCCCCACCCTCCCAAGACCGGCCCGATGCCCGGCATCGGGCCGCGAGCGCACAGCGCGACCGCGCCCAGACCACCAGCCGCCGCCAGCACGCGAGTGCATGGCGCGAAGGCAAGCGGCCCGGATGGGCCGCGCCCGCCGCTTGAGGGCCTAGTTAAAGAGCGAGGAGACGGAGCTTTCCTCGCTGATGCGCTTCATCGCCTCGGCCAGCAGCGGCGCGATGGTCAGCTGGCGGATGTTGCGCGAGATGCGGACGGCCTCGGTCGCCTGGATGGAGTCCGTGACCGTCATCATCTCGATGGGGGCTGCGCCGATGCGCGCCACCGCGCCGCCCGAGAAGACGCCATGCGTGACATACACGCCGACCGACTGCGCGCCGTTCTTGAGCAGCGCCTCGGCCGCGTTGCACAGCGTGCCGCCGGAATCGACGATATCGTCCACCAGCAGGCAGTGCCGGCCTTCCACTTCGCCGATCACGTTCATCACTTCCGACACGCCAGCGCGCGGGCGCCGCTTGTCGATGATGGCGAGGTCCACGCCGAGGCGCGCCGCGATGGCGCGCGCGCGCACCACGCCGCCGACGTCCGGGCTGACCACCATCAACTCGCGACCGGCCGTGCGGTCCTGGATGTCGCGCGAGAACAGCGGCGCGGCGAACAGGTTGTCCACCGGGATGTCGAAGAAGCCCTGGATCTGCGCGGCATGCAGATCCATCGTCAGCACGCGGTCGGCACCGGCCTCAGTGATCAGGTTCGCCACCAGCTTGGCGCTGATCGGCGTGCGCGATCCCGACTTCCGGTCCTGCCGCGCATAGCCGAAATACGGGATGACCGCGGTGATGCGCCGCGCGCTGGCGCGCCGCAGCGCATCCAGCGTGATCAGCAGCTCCATCAGGTTGTCGTTCGCCGGATAGGAGGTGGACTGCACCACGAACACGTCCTCGCCGCGGACATTCTCGTGGATTTCCACGAAGACCTCGAGATCGGCGAAGCGCCGCACGGAGGCATTGGTCAGCGGCAGGCCGCAGGCGGCGGCAACGGCCTCGGCCAGCGGGCGGTTGCTGTTGCAGGCGACGATCTTCATGGCCGGGTGGCTCCGGGCGCCGAGGCGCGGGCGGGTCGGGGGGCGCCGGTTCCTAGCAACGTGACGGTGATGTGTAAATCAGCCTGCCCCAGACTTGCCGCGAAGCCGCGCGATGCTGCGCGCCTGGCCCCGAGGAAGGACATGCCGATGCGCGCCCTGGTTGCGCTTTTGGTGATGATGGTCGTGGCGCTGCCGGCGGCGGCGCAGAAGGATGGCCGCGCCTATGATTCCAGCGGGCGCACGGTCGGGCGCACCGAGGGCGGCGCCGTCCAGCGGCATTACGATGCCTCGGGCCGCCAGGTCGGCCGCTCCGAACACAACGGCGGGACCACCCGGCATTACGACAGCAGCGGCCGCACCCAGGGCCGCACCGAACGTAGCGGCGACACGCTGCGGCACTATGATTCGTCAGGCCGCACGCAGGGTCGCACCGAATGGTCGGGCAACACCGCGCGGATCTATGATTCCTCGGGCCGCAGCCAGGGGCGGATCGAGCGCAGCGGCGACAGCTGGCGCCGCTACGATTCCAGTGGCCGCCAGATCGGGCGCGGGACCGGGCCCGCGCCGACCCGCTGACGCGTCAGGCGCGCTGCTTGGCGACGATGGTCTTCACCTCGTCCATCGCCTCGGCGAAGCGCTTGTTGAGCAGCGAGATCGCCTCGCTGTTCGACCGCTGGATCAGGTCCGCCAGTTCCTGGAGGTTCGCGACCGCCTTCTCGTAGGTGGATTTGGCCAGTTCGGCCTGCTTGGCGGCCTTGTCCTGCGGCGCCTGGGCGCTGGCGAAGCCCTTCATCGCCTCGGTCATTTCGGCGACCGACGACTGCAGGATTTCCATATGGCGGCGCGCGACGGCCTGCGCGCCTTCGAGCGCCACGCGGTTGGCCGCCGAGAAGGCCTCGATGTTGCGACGCTGGGCGGCGGCGAGCGCCTCCATGTCCGGCATGGCGGCGGGCATCGCCGGCATCTTGAAGTCCGAGAACATCTTGAAGACGTCCATGTCGGGCTTGAAGCCGAAACGGTCAGACATCGTCCACACCCCTTTTTCTTCGCTGATGCGAGATACTAGAGCACATCCGGCGCGCCTTGATATCGCGCAAACGGCTTCTGTTCGATGACGGTGCGACTTACGCGTCGGCGGATGGCTCCGGCGCGGCGTCGGGCAACAGGCGCAGCGTGCGCGCGACCTGCTCGGCGCGATCCAGCGCGCGGTCCAGCGCCGCCATGGTGGGGCCGAGATCCTCGCTCTCATCCTCCGCCCAGGCGCGCACGGTCGCGAGCCACACGCCGACCAGGCCGAGCGACATGGCACGGCGCCGCCCGCCGCTGCCCTCGATCTCGGCGGCATCGAGCATCCAGCGCATCGACAGCGACAATTGCGGGCCGAGCAGCACCGCCAGCGACGGGTCGCGCCGCATGTCGCGCAGGAAGCGCAGGATGCCCGCGCGATGCGGCTGCATGGCATCGAGCCGGCGCATCAGCACATCGAACAGCCGGTCGCGCGCCGCGCCCCCCTGGCCGGGGATGGTGCCGGCCAGCACGGCATGGTCCACCCGCCTGCCATGCAGGATCAGCGGGTCGAGCCGGCTGGGGAAGCGGTCGCGCAACGTGGCCATCGGCACGGCTGCCTCGGCGGCGAGGCGGCCCATGGTCAGGCCCGGCCAGCCATGTGTTGCGATCACCCGCCACAGGGCGGCCACCAGGGCGTCTTCGTCGATCTCGGTCATCGGGGGAGGATATGGGGCGGCGCGGTCAGCCTGCCAATTCCCGCGCGCGGTCGGTGGCGGCCTGGATCGCCTTCGACATCGCCGCCGGCCAGGCATCGGGGTCCATCAGCACGGCCAGGGCGCGTTCGGTGGTGCCCTTGGGGCTGGTGACGGCGCGGCGGAGGTCGGCGGCGTCCTGCGCGCTGGCCGCCAGCAGCGCGCCGGACCCGGCCACCGTGGCGCGGGCCATGCGCCGCGCCAGGTCGGGCGGCAGGCCCTGTTCGATGGCGGCCTTCTCCATCACTTCCGCGAGTAGGAAGACATAGGCCGGGCCGCCGCCGGAGACCGCGGTGACCGGGTTGATCTGGTCCTCGTCCGCGACCCAGGCGACTTCGCCGACAGCCTGGAGCAGCGCATCGGCCAGTGCCTGCTGCGCGTCGGTCACGCCCGGCGCGGCATATGCGGCGGTGAAGCCCTGGCGCACGGCGGCAGGTGTATTGGGCATCGCGCGCACAACAGCGGCGGTATCGCCCAGGGCCGCGCGCATCGAGGCGACCGACCGCCCCGCCATGATCGAGACGAACAGCGCGCCGCCCGCGGTGAAGCGGGCAAAGGCGGGCAGCGTCGCCTCGGCTTCCTGCGGCTTGATGGCGAAGACCACGGCGCCTGGCGCGAAATCCCCGGGGATCGCACTGGCGTCAGGGATGATGGTGGCGCGCCCGGCGAAGGCTTCCGCGGCGGGCGCGTAGGGTTCCACCACCACGGCGCGCGACAGGCCGCGTTCGAGCCAGCCGGACAGCATGGCGCCGCCCATCTTGCCGCAGCCGATGAGGAGGAGGTCGGGGAGGGTCTCGGTCATCGGCGCAGCGTGGCGCCGTGGCGCACAGGCCGCAAGGCCGGCAGGTGTCCCGGCGCGGCTTGGGCGGTGGCGCGGTCCCGGTCGGACCGCGACACCACGCGTGTCCGGGGGAGGCGAGCCGCCCCCGGAGGCGATCAGCGGCGCAGGTTCAGCCGGCCGATCAGGGTCTCATAGCGCTTCTGGTCCTTGCGCTTCAGGTAGTCCAGCAGGCCACGGCGCTGGCCGACCAGCACGAGCAGCCCGCGGCGCGAATGGAAGTCCTTCGCGTGGGTCTTGAGGTGCTCGGTCAGGTTGACGATGCGTTCGCTGATGATGGCGACCTGCACCTCGGGGCTGCCCGTGTCGTTGGGGCCGGTCGCATAGTCCTTGATGACCGCCTGGCGGCGTTCGGCAGTGATCGACATCGGGTTATCCTTCGTGTTGGCCGGGGTCTGACCCTTCGGCGATGGTGTCGGCCTGCCGGCTGCCGCGTGGCTTCCGTTCGGCCTGGGAACCGCCCTGGTCCAGCCACCGCTCCGGCTTCAGCAAGCCTTCCTCGAAGCGGGCGAGACCCATCAGGCGCCCCCCCGCCATCGCCCTGGCCAGGCCCCCATCGGGGTTGGCCTCGCGCGGAACCCGGCCCATCAATTCGACCAGCGGTATGGGCTGGCCGAAGGACAGGCGGGCGGCTTCGGCTTCAGTGAGGGCCAGCGCCGGGATGTCGGCCAGCGCGGTCGTCACCGGAAGCAGAAGGTCCGGGGAAGGGGGCGGGGTATCGCCGGAAACCGCGATCCTGTCCAGCGCAACCGCGTCCTTTTCGTGAAACGGGCCGACCCGCATGCGGCGCAGGGCGGTGATGTGGCCCAGCGTGCCGCAGGCCTTCGCGATGTCGCGCGCCAATGAGCGCATGTACACGCCCTTGCCGGATTCCACGAAAAAGATGGCGGTGTCGGCATCCGGGCGCTCGATCAGTTCGAAGCGGTCCACGCGTGCCGGGCGCGGCGCCAGTTCCACCTGTTCGCCCGCGCGCGCCAGGTCATAGGCGCGTTCGCCGGCGATCTTGATGGCGGAATAGATCGGCGGGACCTGCAGGATGTCGCCGATGAAGGCTGGCAGGGCGGCGCGGATCTGGTCGTCGGTCGGGCGGGCGTCGGAGGTGTCGATCACCGCGCCGTCGGCATCGTCGGAATCCCGCGCCTCGCCCAGCTTCAGCGTGAAGCGGTACTGCTTCGTGCCATCCATGACGTACGGCACGGTCTTGGTGGCGGCGCCGAAGGCGATCGGCAGCACGCCGGTCGCCAGCGGGTCCAGCGTACCGCCATGGCCGCATTTCTGCGCCTGGAAGCCGCGCTTGCAGAGGGCGACTACGTCGGTCGAACCGATGGCCGTGGGCTTGTCGATGATCAGCCAGCCGTCGAGCGGACGGCCCTTGGGCTTGCGGTAGCGGTGATGGGCCATCTGGTGCGGTGTTCTTCGGTTCGGAGTGCGAAAAGGGTCGGCGCGCCGTCAGGGCGCGGCGCTGTCCACCGGCACGGGGCGCGGGCGGGAGGCATCGTCCAGCGCCACGAAGGTGAAGGTGGCCTCGGTCACGCGCGCGGCGTCCTCGGCGGTGCGGTCGCGCCGCCAGGCCTCGACATGCACGCGGATGGAGGTGCGGCCCACGCCGAGCAGGCGGCCGTAGAGGCTGACCTCGTCGCCGACGCGCACCGGCAGATGGAAGGTCATGGCATCGACCGCGACGGTGGCAACGCGCCCGCGCGCGCGGCGCAGCGCGACCGAGGCACCCGCCTGGTCCATATGCGCCATCAGCCAGCCGCCGAAGATGTCCCCGGCCGGATTGGCATCGGCCGGCATGGCGATGACGCGCACCTGCGGCGGGTCCTCCGGCGGGGTCATTCCTCGGCCTTCTTCGGCGCCAGGTCGCGCTGCACCTCGGGGCGCTGCATCACGTCGTTGATGTGCATCGCGTAGTCGAGCGCGGTGTCAGGCTGGAAATGCAGGTCGGGCGCGTAGCGCAGGCGGATGGTCTTGGCGATCTCGCGCCGCAGGAAGGACGAGACGCGCTTGAGCGCCGCCAGCTGCTCCTTGTTCAGTTCCTTGCCCAGCGCCGAGACGAAGGCCGTCATGTGCTTGAGGTCGGGCGAGGCGCGCACTTCCGTCACCGTCACGCGCAGGTCGGCCAGTTCGGGGTCGCGGAATTCCTCCCGTGCGAAGATGGCCGAGAGCGCGTGGCGGATTTCCTCGGCCACGCGAAGCTGGCGCTGCGAGGGGCCTTCGGGATTGCCGTGGTGACTTGGCTTGCTCATGGAACCTACCTCAACGCCGACGCCCTGCGGCGCACCGCAGGTGCGCCGGGAGCGCAAAGCGCGACCGCGCCCAGACCATCAACCGCGCCGGGCGCACCAGTGCGGGGCGCGTAAGCCAAGGCCGCGGACGGTGCCCATGCGCGTTGCTGCGCAACGTGCATGGGCACCCGGATGCGGCCGCCCGGCGTCTGAGGGCGAAAAAAAACTACGCCGCCGCCACCGTTTCCACTTCGAAGCACTCGATCTGGTCGCTGACCCGGATGTCGTCGTAGTTGGCAAACGACATGCCGCATTCCAGCCCGTTGCCGACTTCGCGGACATCGTCCTTGAAGCGCTTCAGCGTGGACAGCTCGCCCTGGTGGATCACCACGCCGTCGCGCAGCAGGCGCACGCCCGAGCCGCGCTTGACCACGCCCTCAGTGATGCGGCAGCCGGCGACCTTGCCGATCTTCTTGACCTCGAAGACCTGCAGGATCTGCGCGTAGCCCAGGAACTTCTCGCGCTGCACCGGGGCCAGCTTGCCCTTGTACAGCTTCTCGATGTCGTCCGAGACCTCGTAGATGATCGAGTAGTAGCGGATATCGACGCCCTCGCGGTTCGCGAGCTCGCGCGCCTGCGACGTGGCGCGCACGTTGAACGCCACGATCACCGCATCCGACGCCTTGGCCAGTTGGATGTCGGATTCCGTGATCTGCCCGACCGCGGAATGCAGCACCCGGACCTTCACCTCGTCATTGCCGAGCTTGCCCAGCGTCACGCCGATCGCCTCGGCGGACCCCTGCACGTCGGCCTTCACGACGACGGCGACTTCCTTCTGCTCGCCCGCCTGGATGCGCGCCAGCATGTCGGTCAGGTTGCCGCGGCCCGCGCCGATCGCGGCGGTGGCCTTGTCGCGGGCGCGACGCTGGCGGAATTCGCTGACCTCGCGCGCACGCGCCTCGTTCTCGACGGCGATGAAATTCTCGCCTGCCGACGGCACGCCCGACAGCCCCAGGATTTCCACCGGCAACGACGGCCCGGCTTCCTTCACCTGGCGCGCCTTGTCGTCGAGCATCGCGCGCACCCGGCCCCATTCGGCGCCGGCCACCACGATGTCGCCCTGCTTCAGCGTGCCCTTCTGGACCAGCACGGTGGCAACCGGGCCACGGCCGCGATCGAGCTTGGACTCGATGACGGTGCCTTCCGCTGCGCGATCCGGGTTCGCCTTCAGGTCGAGCACCTCGGCCTGCAGCGAAATCGCTTCCAGCAGCTTGTCGAGGTTGATGCGCTGCGTGGCGGAGACCTCGATCTCCTGCGTATCACCGCCCAGGCTTTCCACCACGATCTCGTGCTGCAGCAGTTCCTGCTTCACGCGCTCGGGCTTCACGCCGGCCTTGTCGATCTTGTTGACCGCCACGATGATCGGCACGCCAGCTGCCTTCGCATGGCGGATCGCCTCGATGGTCTGGGGCATCACGCCGTCATCGGCGGCCACCACCAGCACCACCATGTCGGTCACCGACGCACCGCGGGCGCGCATCGACGTGAAGGCCTCGTGGCCCGGCGTGTCGATGAAGGTCACGCGCGTGCCGTCCGGCACCGTGACCTGGTAGGCGCCGATATGCTGCGTGATGCCGCCGGCTTCGTGCGCGACCACGTCGGTCTTGCGCAGCGCATCCAGCAGCGACGTCTTGCCGTGGTCGACATGGCCCATGATGGTGACGACGGGCGGGCGCGCCGACAGGTCGGTGTCGATATCCTGCGCGCCTTCCAGCCCGACCTCGACATCGGCTTCGCTCACGCGCTTGATGCGGTGGCCGAATTCCTGGACCACCAGCTCCGCCGTATCGGCGTCGATGGACTGCGTCAGCGTCGCCATCACGCCCATGCGGAACAGCGCCTTCACCACCTCGCCGCCACGCGCGGCCATGCGGTTCGCGAGTTCCTGCACGGTGATGGCTTCCGGCACCACCACGTCGCGCACGACGCGCTCGGTACCGGACCGCAGGCGCTGCAATTCCTGCTGCCGACGCTCGCGGTCGCGCGCACGGCGCAGCGAGGCGATGGAGCGGCTGCGCTCGTCCTCGCCCTCGATCGCGGCCTGCACGTCGATGCGGCTGTCGCGGCGGCGGTCGGTGGTCGGCGCGGCCTTCTTGACCGGCACCGGCATCGGCCGGCGGCCGGGCGCACCCGGCGGGCCGCCGGCGCGGCGCAGCGGCGCGCGGCGGCCTTCGTCCTCGTCCTCGGCGGCGTTGCGGGGCTTCAGCGTCAGGCGCGCGGCCGGGCCGTCCTCGGGCTTGCGGGCTGCCGGCGGGGCGGCAGCGGCCGGGCGACCGGTCTGCTTGGCGGCGGCAGCCACCGCGACCGATGCGGTCTCGGCCGACTGACGCGCCTGCTGCTCGACCACGGTGCGGCTGGCGGCGGTGGCGGCCTCGCGGGCTTCCTGTTCGGCGCGCTGGGCGGCTTCCTCGGCGGCGCGGCGGTCGTCCTCGGCCTTGCGGGCGGCTTCCTCGGCGGCGGAACGCACCATGAGCGCCTGGCGCTCGCGTTCCTCGCGCTGGCGCTGCGCCTCGACCTTGCGGTTCTCCTCGAGCACGCGCTGGCGCACGGCGATCTCGGCCTGGGTCAGCGGGCGGCCGGCGGCCGGGGCGCGCACGGCCGGGCCCGGCGCCTGGCCGGTCTGCCGGGGCAGCGCGGTGCTGGCGGCCGTGGGCATGGAGGCAGCCTGCGGCGGCGCGGCGGCCGCGCGCGGCGCCGGGGCGCTGACGCCCGGCTTGGCCGGCGGTGCGGCGGGGCGCTTCTTCACCACCTCCACCTGCACGGTCTTGCTCCGGCCATGGCTGAAGGATTGCCGCACGCTGCCGGCATCCACCGTCTTGCCGAGTTCAAGCCGTCCGCCGGGCCGAAGGCTCAGCCTGCTCTTGCCCGCGTCCTGCTCGTTCTGGTCGCTCATCCGCCGATCCGAACCCGATTCCAAAAAACAATTCCCCAGGGCTGCGCGACCTGCGCGCCCCTCATGAAGCCACCGGTGCGGAGGGCGCGAAACCCGCCAGCCGCCCCGCCTCGGCCCGGATGGCATCCGCCAGCCGGCCTGGGGCGACAACCACATGCACGGCGTGGTCGCGCCCGAACACCAAACCCAGTTCCGCCGCGGTCAGCGACGCCACCACCGGCAGGTCGCGGCCGCCGAAGCGCGCGCGCTCCGCCGGGCTGCCATCCGCCGCCTGCACCAGCAGCCCCGCGCGTCCGGCCTGAAGCCATTCCCGCCCGGACTGCCAGCCCGAAACCGCCTGCCCGGCCCGCCGGGCGAGGCCCAGCAGGTCACGGATGCGGGCGCGAAGACCGTCCTCGATCCGCGCGCGAAGGTCGGAGGGAAGCGTCACGGGCCCGCGCGCGGACCGCATGAAGGCCCCGCGGCTCAGCGCGCGTTCTAGCACATCGCCCCGCGCGCTCAACCACATTCCCCGGCCCGGCAGTCGGCCGGGCAGATCCGGCACGATTTCGCGGCCCGGACCAAGCACGAAACGCAGCATGACTTCCTTGGGCAGGCTGTCGCGCGTGACGATGCAGCGGCGGAGCGGGCCGCGTTCCGGCGGGTCCTCCTCCTCGGCGGCATCGGCGACGGCCTGGTCCATGGCGTGGGTCAGGCCTCCGCCTTCGCGACCGCCTCGTCATCGCCCAGCCAGCCGGCGCGCCGGCGGGCTTCCATGACGATGGCATTGGCGGTGTCCTCGTCCACCACCTCAGCGCCCAGGATCTCGATGAGCTCGTCGCCGGCCAGGTCCGCCAGGTCCTCGAGCGTCTTCACGCCCTTCTCGCCCAAGGTGACCAGCATGGCCGGAGAGAAACCGCCGATCTCGGCCAATACGTCGTCCACACCCATTTCCCGTCGCTTTTCCTCGAATTCGCCGTCGCGCTTCTCGATGAAGGTGCCGGCGCGGCGCTTCAGTTCGGCCGCGACGGATTCGTCGAAGCCCTCGATGCCGGCCAGTTCCTCGTCCTCGACCGTGACGATGTCCTCGATCGTGCCGAAGCCTTCCTGCACCAGCAGGCCGGCGATCACGTCGTCGACGTCCAGCGCTTCCACGAACAGGCCGGTGCGCTTGCGGAATTCCTCCTGCCGGCGCTCGGATTCTTCGGCCTCGGTCAGGATGTCGATGTCGTAGCGCGTGAGCTGCGAGCCCAGGCGCACATTCTGCCCGCGGCGGCCGATGGCCAGCGACAGCTGGTCGTCCGGCACCACCACTTCGCAGCGCTTGCCGTCCTCATCCAGCACGACCTTGCTGACTTCCGCCGGCGCCAGCGCATTCACGATGAAGGTCGCGAAATCCGGCGACCAGGGGATGATGTCGATCTTCTCGCCCTGCAGCTCGGCCACCACGGCCTGCACGCGCGACCCGCGCATGCCGACGCAGGCGCCGACCGGGTCGATGGAGGAATCACGGCTGATGACGGCCATCTTGGCGCGCGAGCCGGGGTCGCGGGCCACCGCCTTGATCTCGATGATGCCGTCGTAGATTTCCGGCACTTCCTGCGCAAACAGCTTCGCCAGGAAGCCCGGATGCGTGCGGGAGAGGAAGATCTGCGGCCCGCGCGGTTCCTCGCGCACGTCGTAGATATAGGCGCGCACGCGGTCGCCGTTGCGGAAGGCTTCGCGCGGGATCGTCTCGTCGCGGCGCAGCAGCGCCTCGGCGCGACCCAGGTCGACCATCAGATTCCCGTATTCGGTGCGCTTGACGATGCCGTTGATGATCTCGCCGACGCGGTCCTTGTATTCGTGGAACTGCTTGCCGCGCTCGACCTCCCGTACCCGCTGCACGATCACCTGCTTGGCGGTCTGCGCGGCGATGCGGCCGAAATCGATCGGCGGCAGCGGGTCGATGATGAATTCGCCGATGCCGATGCCCGGCTTGATCTTGATGGCGATGCGATGCGGGATCTGCGTGGCTTCGTTCTCGACCGGCTCGGCTTCCACAACCTCGGTCCAGCGCGACAGCTTCACCTCGCCGTTGCGGCGGTCGATGACGGCGCGGATGTCCTTCTCGTGGCCGTACTTGGCGCGGCCGGCCTTCTGGATGGCCTGCTCCATCGCCTCCAGCACCTCGTCGCGCTCGATCATCTTCTCCCGCGCGACGGCGTCGGCAACCTGGAGCAGTTCGGGGCGGGCAATGGCGATCTCGGCGGCCATGGAGCCTGTCTCCTAATTCGTGGTGGGCGGCGCCGCGGTGGCGGCGATGAGTTCGTCGGTCAGCACCAGCTGCGCCTTGCGGATATTGCTGCGCGGGAAGGCGATCTCGGTGCCGTCCTCCAGCCGCAGCCGCGCGACTTCGGCATCGGCACCGAGCGCCACGCCGCGAAACCGCTTGCGCCCGTCATGCGGCATGGCGAGTTCCAACTTCGCGACATGCCCGGCGAAGCGGTTCCAGTCCTTCGCGCGGGTCAGCGGCCGGTCGATCCCGGCGGAGGAGACTTCCAGGTCCCATTCCCCCTTGATCGGGTCCGCCACGTCGAGCACGGCGCCGATGGCGTGGCTGATCGCCTCGCAATCCTCGACGCGGAACAGCGTGCCGTCGGCGCGGTCGGCCATGACCTGCACGGTCGGGCGTTCCTTGCCCGAGACCTGCACGCGCACGAGTTCATAGCCAAGCTGCGTGAGCGCCGGCAGGATGGAATCGGCAATGCGGCCCTCAAGCCCTTCATGCCGCGGAATGTCGTCGATGGCGTCCAAGCAACAAAAAAGGCGGCCCCTTTCAAGGCCACCCCCCGTCAAAATCGGCTGGTGATGTCAGGCACTCTTATGGGCCTTGGTTCCGTGCGATGCAAGCGGGGGTTGCGGGTGGCGGGGCTTGGCCGACATGCAGGGAACGGAGGGGCTGCCATGACGCGGTTGCGGATCGGACGACGAAGCTTCGCGGTCGGGCTGGGTGGCGCAAGCCTTTTCGGCCGGCCGGCGCTGGGGCGCACCCGCTATGTGTTCGACCAGGCCGGCGGGCGGCTGGAGTTCGTGGCGCGCCACCTGGGCGTGCTGTCCTCCACCGGCCGCTTCGAGGATTTCGCGGCCGAACTGCTGATCGACCCCGACCGGCCGCTCACCACGCATGTTCAGGTCACCGTCCGCACCGCGGCGGTCGCGCTGGCCTATCCCGGTGCGGTCGAGCTGCTGCGATCGCCGGCCTTCTTCGACGTGGAACGCTTCCCGGAAGCACGCTTCACGGGCGCCGCCACGGGCGAGGGCACGTTGGCGCGTTTTCCGCTGGCGGGCGAATTGACCATCCGCGGCATCAGCCGGCCTTTTCGCATGGAAGCGCGGCTGGTGGACCGCAAGCGCGATGCCGCGCTCGGCCGCGACGTCGCGGAATTCACCGGCAGCGGCACGATGAAGCGGTCGGAATTCGGCATGACCAGCGACACCGCCGCCATTTCCGACGAGATTCGCCTGGTGGTCCGTGTCCGCATCATCGTCTGACGGCTGGAGCGCGGCGCAGCGCTGGCTGCACTGGGCGGTGGCGCTGCTGGTCGTGCTCGGCTTCGCGATCGGGCTGGTGATGGTGGCGCTGCCGCTGACGCAGTTGCTGGCGAAGATCATCGCCTACCAGGCGCACAAGACGATCGGGCTGCTGGTGCCGCCGCTGGTGGTGTGGCGTCTGGTGCTGCGCGCGCGGCGTGGCCGGCCGCCGGAGGATGCGTCGCTGCCGGCCTGGCAACGCCGCGCCGCCGCGCTCGGCCATGCGGCGCTGTATGCGCTGCTGATCGTGGTGCCGGTGCTGGGCTACCTGAGCGCCAGCACCGCGCCGGGGCAGATCGAGACGGTGATGTTCCTGCTCATCCCCATCCCGCATGTGCTGGAGCCGGATGAGGCGACCTACGAGGCCATTCGCAGCATCCACCAGGTGGCGGCCTGGGCGCTGGTGCTGCTCGCCGCGGGCCATGCGGCGATGGCGGTGGCGCATCACCGGCGCGGCCACCGCGTGCTGGCGCGCATGTTGGGGCGGTAGCCTCAGGGCGGCAGGCGCAGGGCGGAATCGAGCCTGAGCGTGGTGCCGTTCAGCAGCGGGTTGGCGCAGATGGCCAGGACCATCGCGGCGAATTCGTCGGGCTTGCCGAGGCGCGCGGGGAAGGGCGGCAGGGCGCGGATGGCGGCCTGCGCGGCCTCGGGCAGGCCGGCCAGCATCGGGGTTTCGAACAGGCCGGGGGCGATGGTGACCACGCGGATGCCGCTGCGCGCCAGTTCGCGCGCGGCGGGCAGCGTCAGGCCGATCACGCCGGCCTTGGACGCGGCATAGGCGCATTGGCCGACCTGCCCGTCCTCGGCGGCGATGGAGGCGGTGTTGACGATCACGCCGCGTTCGTTGTCGGGCGCGGTGGCGTCCAGCGCCTGCATGCGCGCGGCGGCCAGGCGCAGCACGTTGAAGGTGCCGAGCAGGTTCACGCGCAACGTGCGCTCGAACAGCGCCAGGTCGTGTGGGCCGTTGCGGCCGACGATGCGCGCTGCCGGCGCGATGCCGGCGCAGTTCACCACGAGGCGCAGCGGGCCGAGCGCGCAGGCGGCATCGAGCGCGGCGGTGACATCGGTCTCGCTGGACACATCGCCGGCGATCGCGCGGTCCAGGCTGGCAGTGTTCAGGTCCATCCCGACCACGCGCGCGCCCGCGGCGGCCAGCGCCCGCACGGTGGCGGCGCCGAGGCCGGAGCCCGCACCGGTCACGAGGGCGGCGGCGCCATTCAACTGCACGGCCGTGACTCCACAGGTGCGGTGGCGCGGCGGCGACGTGGCCGCAATGCCGCGGGCGTGCTGGTGCGGCGCGCGCATGGCCACCATTCCGCAGGCCGGGCGGTGCGGTGGCGCAGCCAGGCCGCGTCAGGTCCCGCCAACCCGCCATGCGATGCCGTGGGCCGGACATGCGCTGTGCCCGCATGCGCGGAGCTTCCGGCCGGAGGGTTGCACCGCGTCGGGCACGGCCGCAGCGGCGGCCGGCCCAGGAGCAGGACGTCGCGCCGGCGCGGCGCACCGACGACGCATCCGAGGATCGCGCCGCCTGCGGTTACGACCACGGCGCGTCGCTCCGCCCAAAAATCCAGTAGCGCGGCGTGCGGCCTTCGCGGATGGCCTTGGCCTCGTAGCGTGTCGGGTGCCAGTCGGCGGGGCGGTCGGTGGTGTCCAGGCGGGGGGTGAACAGCGGCTGGTCGGCGAAGACCTCCTCCACCCAGGCCTGGTAGGTCGGGTCATCGGAGGCGATGCGCCATTCCGCGCCGGGGCGCAGCACGCGCGCCACCATCGGCAGCATGGCGCGGTTGACGAAGCGGCGCTTGGCGTGGCGCGCCTTCGGCCAGGGGTCGGGGAACATCAGATACAGCCGGCCCAGCGCCGCATCGGGCAGCAGGGCGACCAGGTGGCGTGCATCCTCGGGCCACAGGCGCAGGCGCGGGGGCGGGGGGCAGGTGGCTTCCGCGCCCTCGGGCACCACGCGGGTCAGCAGGGAACAGAGGCCGTTCTCGAAGACCTCGGAGGCGATCAGTGCGATGGCGGGGTTCGCGGCCGACAGCGCCAGAGCGTGCTCGCCGCCGCCGAAGCCGACTTCCAGCCACAGCTCGGCGGTCTCCGGGAACAGCGCGTGGGCCTGCGCGGCCTCGGCCGCGGTCAGGCGGAAGCGCGGCAGGGCCAGTTGCATCAGGCGGTCCTGCCGCGGGCGCAAGGGATGCCCGCGGCGACGGCCATAGAGCCGGTCGGGGATACCGTCCGGCGTCAATGCGGGGGCGCGGTGCGGGGTGTCCCCGCGCCGCGCTTCCTCGCCATCCGTCACCTGCCGAAGGCCCGCTTCAGCTCGGGGACCAGGTCGGTGCGTTCCCAGGTGAAGGTGCCCAGGTCCTCGTCCGGCGTGCGGCCGAAATGGCCGTAGGCGCTGGTGGGGACGTAGATCGGGCGGTTCAGGTGCAGGTGCTCGCGGATGCCGCGGGGCGACAGGTTCACCAGGCCGTCGACGACCTTGGCGAGCTTCACCTCATCGACGTCGCGGCCGGTGCCGTGCAGGTCGAAATACACCGACAGAGGCTTCGCCACGCCGATCGCGTAGGAGACCTGGATGGTGCACTTGTCGGCCAGGCCGGCGGCCACGACGTTCTTCGCGACATAGCGCGCGGCATAGGCGGCCGAGCGGTCCACCTTCGTCGGGTCCTTGCCGCTGAACGCGCCGCCGCCATGCGGGGCCGCGCCGCCATAGGTGTCGACGATGATCTTGCGCCCGGTCAGGCCGCAATCGCCGTCCGGCCCGCCGATCACGAACTGGCCGGTCGGGTTCACGTACAGCTCGGCATCGGGGCACATCCAGCCATTCGGCAGGGCGGCGGCGATCAGCGGCTTCACCATCGCCTTGATCTGCGCCTGCTCCATGCCCTCGGCATGCTGGGTGGAGAGCACGATGGAGGTCGCGCCGACCGGCTTGCCGTTCACGTATTTCAGCGTGACCTGCGACTTCGCATCTGGCAGCAGGCCCTTCACCGACGGGTGGTCGATGCGGCGGAGCTCGTTGATGCGGCGCAGGATCAGGTGCGCGTAGTACAGCGGCGCAGGCATCAGTTCCGGCGTCTCGGTGCAGGCATAGCCGAACATGATGCCCTGGTCGCCGGCACCTTCATCCTTGTTGCCGGCGGCATCCACGCCCTGCGCGATATGCGCGGACTGGGCATGCAGGTGGCATTCGACGCTGGCGTTCTGCCAGTGGAAGCCCTCCTGTTCGTAGCCGATGTCCTGGATGGCCAGGCGCGCGAGGTGCTTCAGGTAGTCGGGCGTCACGGAGCCGGGGCCGCGCACTTCGCCGGCGATGACCACGCGATTGGTGGTGACCAGTGTCTCGCAGGCCACGCGGGAATAGGGGTCGGCCGCCAGGAAGGCATCGAGCACAGTGTCGGAGATGCGGTCCGCCACCTTGTCCGGATGGCCTTCGGACACGGATTCGGAGGTGAAAAGATACTCGCCGGTATCGCGCATGGCTTGGTTCGGCCTCTTGTCGCGTGGATTTCGCCGGCGGATGGCCCCGGCGGGCTGGGCCCGGGGAATCCGGGACGTGGGCGTATGGCAAGGGGGTGTGGCGGGGTCAAGGCGGGGGACGCGCTGCATCATCGCGGTTCCAGGCAGCGCGGGATGGAGCGGCGGCGGCCGATGCGGGCCAGGACGCGCGCGACCAGGCGCAGCAGGGCGGGGAGGTCGGGGGTGTCGCGGCCGCGCAGCCGTTCAGGGCGACCGCGACGGTTGGGCCGCGCGGGATCGTCGCTGCGGCCGCGCCAAGCGGGATCATCGCGGCGGCTGAGGAGTTTTATCTGCATCTCTCGAAGGGTTTCGGACAAATCCGGGTCGGGCAGCATCCAGCAGGGGCCAGGCAGGGCGTGGTGGAGGCGCAGGCGGCGCGCCAGCACGATGGCGGCGAGGCCGAGGATGCGCGTGGCACGGCGATGGGCGGCGCAAATCCAGTCGCGCAGGGCGCGCAGCGGCTTGGGGCAGCGGCGGGCGGCGACGCGCTTGAGAAGGGCGGTCCAGGCGCCGGCATGGGCGAGGCGGCGGAAATGGCGGTGCAGCGTGTCGGCCTTGCCGTGCGGCGGGGCGTAGTGGGACCAGCGCAGGCCGCGGGTGGTGACGGCCTGGAAGATGGCGTCGAGGCGGGCGCGGGGGTTTTCCACCGGGCGGCCGGGGCCGGGGCGGTCGGTGTAGGGGCGCAGGGCGGCCCATTCGGCGTCGGTGAGCGGGGACCAGGGGCGGGAGGGGCGGTGGCGGCGGGGGCGGGGGAAGGTCCAGGTGAAGGGCATGGGGGGCGGCCGGTTGAGGGAGGGGCCGGGAGGGTAGAGGAATTTTTTCCTTCTGTCGATTGGAAAGGTGGTGTGGGGGGATTCGGAGTTTCCCCTCGGGCGCGGCGCGCCATTGCGGCCCAGGGAGTTCCATCGGCGGAAGGCAGCATGGACCTTCCAGCTTCTGCTCTTCGACATGATGGTGAAAGTCGCCATTGCCGGCGGATCCGATACGGTGCGCGTTCCCCAGGCCGCCGATAGGGTACCTCGGACACATGAGCAGTGCGCTTGCCGCAGACCTCGACTGGTATCCGATCGCGGTCCTGCCGACCTTAGACCTATCGCAGGCCCTCGAATGCAAATGGGCGGCGCTGGCTCCGTATGCTGATCCGCGGGTCGCGGCCACCTTTGCGATCTACCCGCGGTTTGCGGAGTTCCTTCATCGCTTCAGCGATTGCTTCGGTGTCGCCGTCACGCCGGCGACGATTTTTGTCCATCGGCGTGCTCCAAAGCGGTTCCTGAGCGGAGGTGGCGTCATCGCATTCAGAGACCTCTGCGTCGCTTGCAGCGTGCCGTTGGGCCGAGCTCTCACCGCCCGATACTCAAATCCGCTAGGGCGGCTCTGTCATTCTGACGCCTTTGCCATTTACCCGTGGATGATTGACAAAGACTATGAGTTCCTAATCTCGATCACCGCGGCGCAGATGGCGCTACACGAAGTGAGCGCGTTTCAAGGACAATCGAATCCCAGCCTGTCGGGCGGGCGGCTGGATGTTGATGGCAACTTCGACGAAGTCTTGTTCAAGGCTGCGCTGCCGTCGCTGGAGCGCGCCTTTAGTAGGAGGCCTGCAAGTTGGCGGGATGTGCGCATCTGGCGGGCACTAAATATGGCTTACCAAGCGTGCCTCATGGCTTCCCCTGCGAACGATTCTATCATCTATGATCGCGGGCGACTTTGCGCGCTTTGGGTCAGCGCGTTCGAAGTACTTGTGCACGGTGGTGCTGGCTCGCACGCGTCAAGGAAAAAAGTCTTGGACCTGCTGGCCAATGCGTCGTGGCAATACAGCGCCAATTCCATAAGCCGACGTCGCAAGGGCGGATCCGCCACCCTTCCACAGCACTTCTGCGATTGTCTGTACTCTGCGCGGAATGATTTTCTCCACGGCAACCCCGTCACTAGACGGACGCTTCGCAAGGGCTTGGCTCCGCGAAGCCGCTTCGGCCACGACTTAGTCACGGTTGGCTCATGGCTATTTCGAATTGCGCTTGGCAGCGAGCTCGGCGTGTCACCGGCACGCGTTCGAATGTCAGAACTTTGCGAGCCCCATGCGCCAACGCGTGAAGCGCTGGAACAACTCCGTATGCAGGCCCACTACGAGACCGCTCTGATCCAGGCGCGGTTTGGTGAAACGCGCTCGCCCCGGCGCAGCCCCAAGTGACGGGTTCCAAGGGCCTTTCGGCCCTTGGCGGGTGGTCTGGAGGGCAGAGCCCTCCGGCCTTCCCTCACCGCCCCATCGGATACCAACCCCCGTCCCGCCCCAGCGCATACTGCCGCCCCTGCGGATCGCGCGCGTAGACCTGCCCGGTCGCCGGGTCCTGCGACACGCTCGACCCCATGTAGGGCAGCGCGATGCGCTGGCCGGTGCGCGGGTCGGTCCAGGTGGACGTCCCGCCCATCACGCGCCCGGCCTCGCGCTGGTTCTCGCGATACCCTTCCGCCAGCCCGGCCTGCGCCGCGCCGCGGTTGCGCTCGGCCAGGCGCAGCGCGCCCAGGCGCCGCGCCTCGGCCGACTGGTTCTGCGCCTCCATGGCGCGGAACTGGCGGATGCCCTCGGGGTCGAAGCGGTTGGTGGCGGCGCACAGGAACGCGAAGGACGGCCAGGGCTGCCGCCCGCCCTGCGCCTGGTGGCTGCGATAGGCGTTCTGGCAGGCGGGGTCCTGCATGGCGCCCTGGGTGATCTGCGCCTCGGCCTGCTGCATCTGCATCATCTGCGCCTGGCGTTGCCGGTTCACGCCATCGACCATCGCGCCGTAGTCCGGTCCGACGTTCCAGCCATTGTACATGACCTGGGCGGAGGCGGGGGCCGCGGCGAAAGCGGCGAGGGCTACGGCGGCGAGGAGCGTCTTGCGCATCGGGACCGGGCCTCCTTGCCCGATGGGCGGAGACTGGCGCGGGGCGGCGTGCGTGTCGCGGAAGCGCTTCAGCCTGGCCGCGCCCTCACATCCCGAGCACGTTCTTCATGGAATACAGCCCGGCCGCCCGCCCCTTCACCCACCCCGCCGCGCGCACCGCGCCGGTCGCATAGACCCGCCGGTCGAAGGATTGGTGGGTCAGGCTGATCTGCTCGCTGGCGGCGGCGAAGACCAGCGTGTGGTCGCCCACCACCTGGCCGCCGCGCAGGGCCGCGAAGCCGATGGTGCCGGTGCCGCGCGGGCCGCAATGGCCGTCGCGGCCGGATTCCCGCCCGGCTTCCTCCAGCGTGGTGCCGCGCCCCGCCGCCACGGCGCGGCCGAGTGCCACCGCCGTGCCGGATGGCGCGTCCACCTTCTGGCGGTGGTGCATCTCGACGATCTCGGCATCGTATTGCGCGCCGGGCAGGGCGCCGGCCATGCGTTCGGCGATGGCCAGGAACAGGTTCACGCCCGGCGCGAAATTGGCGGCGTAGACGATGGGGGTGCGGGTTGCGGCCTCGGCCACCGCGGCTTCATCGGATGCGGACAGGCCGGAGGACCCCAGCACCAGCGCCGTGCCGGTCTCGGCCGCCGCCAGGACATGCGCGCGCGCCGAATGGGCGTGGGTGAAATCGATCACGACGTCCGACGCGGAACACAGCGCCACGATGTCGGGCAGCACCGGCAGGCCCCGCGGCAGCGTGTCCAGCGCAGCGCCGGGGCGGATGGTGCCGCCGGCCAGCGTGGCGCCGGCGGCGGCGACTTCCTCGGCCAGCAGGCGGCCCATGCGGCCGGCGATGCCGGCGATGCCGATGCGGATGGTCATGGCGTGCTCCCTTGCGGCGTGCCTGCCTGTGCGGTCGGCGCCGCGCCGGGTCAAGCCCGGTGCAACCCGGTGGCGCGGGGGGGCGTTCCTTCTGCACCACGTCATGCAAGGAGACCCCATCATGGCAACGATCGACCCCCGCACCGACGCCCGCCCGACCAGCGCCGACCTGACCGCGCCGACCACCGGGCACCTGATCGCCGGCGGCAAGGTGGCCGGCACCTCGGTCTATGACCTGGCCGGCGAGACGATCGGCAGCATCGAGGACGTGATGCTCGACAAGGGGACCGGCCGCGTCGCCTATGCGGTGCTGTCCTTCGGCGGCTTCCTGGGCATCGGTTCGAAGCACTACCCGCTGCCGTGGGAGATGCTGAGCTACAACACGCGCCTGGGCGGCTATTGCGTGAAGATCGACCGCGACCGCCTCGAGAAGGCGCCGACCATCGAGGAAGGCTGGCATGATCGCCGCCACGCGGTGGACGAATACTGGGCGACCCCGATGATCTGACCGGGCGGCGCGACGCGGCCCACGGGTCGCGTCGCTCCACCGTGCGAGGCGCGCGATCCGTCATCCCTGGGCGGATCGCGCGTTGTTGCGTGCGCGGCGCGGGCGCTACCGCCCGAGCCCGTCCCAGAATTCCTTCACCTTGGCGAAGAAGCCCTCGTTCTCGGGGCTTGAGCGGCCGCCCTTCGCGGCCTCCTCCTCGAACTGTTCCAGCAATTCGCGCTGGCGGGGCGTCAGGTTCTGCGGCGTCTCGACGCTGACCTGCACATACATGTCCCCGCGCGCGGCGGAGCGCAGGACCGAGAAACCCTTGCCGCGCAGGCGGAACTGGTCGCCGGTCTGGCTGCCGGCGGGGATGGTGACGCGGGTGCGGCCGCCGTCGATGCTCGGCACCTCGACATGCCCGCCAAGGGCCGCCTGCGACATCCGCAGCGGGACGCGGATGAAGATGTTCGCCGCCTCCCGCTGGAAGATGGGGTGCGGCTTCAGCGCGATGTCCACGTACAGGTCGCCGGCGGGGGCGCCGCGCAGGCCGGCCTCGCCCTCGCCGGCCAGGCGGATGCGCGTGCCGTCCTCGACACCGGGCGGGATGGTCACGTTGAGCGCGCGTTCGCGCTGCACGCGCCCGGCACCCTGGCAGATCTTGCAGGGGTTCTTGATGATGCGGCCGGACCCGCCGCAGGTCGGGCAGGTGCGCTCGATCAGGAAAAAGCCCTGCTGCGCGCGGATCTTGCCGGAGCCCTGGCAGCCCGGGCAGGTCTGCGCGCCGGCGGCCGACGCGCCCTCGGCGCCGGTGCCCTTGCAGGCCTCGCAGCTGACGGACGTCGAGATGCGGATGTTCGTCTTGGTGCCGGCGAAGGCTTCCTCGAGGCTGATCTCGATCTGCGTCCGCAGGTCGGCGCCGCGGCCGGTGGCACTGCCGCGCGCACCGCCGCCGCGGCCGCCGCCGAAGCGGCCGAACATTTCCTCGAAGATGTCCTCGAAGGCGCCGCCGAAGGGGTTGCCGCCACCACCGCCGCCGGGACCGCCCTGTTCGAAGGCGGCATGGCCGAAGCGGTCATAGGCGGCGCGCTTCTCGGCATCCTTCAGGACGTCGTAGGATTCGTTCAGTTCCTTGAACTTCGCCTCGGCGTCCTTGTCGCCCTGGTTGCGGTCGGGGTGCCACTTCATCGCGAGCTTGCGGTAGGCCTTCTTCAGGTCCTCCTCGCTCGCCTCGCGGGCAACGCCCAGCACTTCGTAGTAATCGCGTTTTGACATTTTGCTTGCCCTCAGACGGCGGGCGCCGGGCATCCGCCCGGCTTGCCTTCGCGCCACGCACTGGTGCGCTGGCGGCGGCTGGCGGGTTGGGCGCGGTCGCGCTGTGCGCTCCCGGATCGCGGAAGGGCGCGATCCGCAAGAGGGGTGCTCTCGGTGAGGCCAGAACGCGCCGGTCCTGCCGCAGCCGACGATCGCGTTGGTGGCGCGCTGGTCATCGTGGTGTCCCGCAAGCTGTGCCGCCCGGCCCTTGTGGGGACCGGGCGGCGTTCAACATGGAGCAGGCCGGTCCTGGCGTCAGGACGGCTTGCGCTTGTTCGGGTCCACTTCCTCGAACTCGGCATCGACCACCTTGTCGCCGCCGGGGCCCGAGGGGCCGCTGCCGCCGGGGGCGTCGCCGCCCTCGGGCTTGGCGTCGGCGCTCGCCTTATAGATCGCCTCGCCCATCTTCATCGCGGCCTGGCCCAGGCGTTCGCTGGCGGCGTTGATGGCCTCGACCTCCTGGTTCTCGATGGCGGTGCGGGCGGCGGTCAGCGCTTCCTCGACATCGGTCTTCTCGGCCGGCGGGATCTTGTCGGCGCTGTCCTTCAGCGTGCGCTCGGTCTGGTGCACCAGGGCTTCGAGCTGGTTGCGCGCCTCGACACTCTCGCGGCGCTTCTTGTCGGCGTCGGCATTGGCCTCGGCGTCCTTCACCATGCGCTCGATGTCGGCGTCCGACAGGCCGGACTTGGCCTGGATGCGGATCTGCTGCTCCTTGCCGGTGGCCTTGTCCTTCGCGCTGACGCTGACGATGCCGTTCGCGTCGATGTCGAAGGTCACTTCCACCTGCGGCACGCCGCGCGGCGCCGGCGGGATGCCCGTGAGGTCGAAGGTGCCGAGCTGCTTGTTGTCGGCCGCCATCTCGCGTTCGCCCTGGTAGACCTTGATGGTCACCGCGGTCTGGTTGTCGTCGGCCGTGCTGAACACCTGCGACTTCTTGGTGGGAATGGTGGTGTTGCGGTCGATCAGGCGGGTGAAGACACCGCCCAGCGTCTCGATGCCGAGGCTCAGCGGCGTCACGTCGAGCAGCAGGACGTCCTTGACGTCGCCCTTCAGCACGCCGCCCTGGATGGCGGCGCCGATGGCGACCACCTCGTCCGGGTTGACGTTGCGGGCGGGTTCCTTGCCGAAGAAGGCCTTCACCGCCTCGATGACCTTGGGCATGCGGGTCATGCCGCCGACCAGGATCACCTCGTCGATTTCGCCGGCCGTCAGCCCGGCATCCTTCAGCGCCATCTTGCAGGGTTCGAGCGTGCGCTGGATCAGGTCATCGACCAGGGCTTCCAGCTTCGAGCGCGTCAGCTTCATCACCAGGTGCTTCGGCCCGGAGGCGTCGGCGGTGATGAAGGGCAGGTTGACCTCGGTCTCCTTGGCGGAGGACAGCTCGATCTTGGCCTTCTCGGCGGCTTCCTTCAGGCGCTGCAGCGCGAGCTTGTCGCCGCGCAGGTCGATGCCCTGCTCCTTGCGGAATTCGTCGGCCAGGTAGTCGATGATGCGCTGGTCGAAATCCTCGCCGCCCAGGAAGGTGTCGCCATTGGTGGACTTCACCTCGAAGACGCCGTCGCCGATTTCCAGGATCGACACGTCGAAGGTGCCGCCGCCGAGGTCATAGACCGCGATGGTGCCGCCCTTCTTCTGGTCCATGCCGTAGGCGAGCGCGGCCGCCGTCGGCTCGTTGATGATGCGCAGCACTTCGAGGCCGGCGACCGCGCCGGCTTCCTTGGTCGCCTGGCGCTGGGCGTCGTTGAAATACGCCGGCACGGTGATGACGGCCTGGGAGACGCTCTCGCCGAGATAGGCCTCGGCGGTCTCCTTCATCTTGGTCAGGATCATCGCGCTGACCTGCTGGGGCGCGTAGGTCTGGCCGTCCACTTCCACCCAGGCATCGCCATTGGCGGCCTTGGTGATCTTGAAGGGCGCGAGGCCGATGTCCTTCTGCACCATCGGGTCGTCGAAGCGACGGCCGATCAGGCGCTTCACGGCGTAGAGCGTGCCCATCGGGTTGGTGACCGCCTGGCGCTTGGCGGACTGTCCGACAAGCCGTTCGCCGTTCTTGGCGAAGGCGACCATGGAGGGGGTTGTGCGGGCCCCCTCGGCGTTCTCGATGACCCTGACGTCCTTGCCTTCCATGATGGCGACGCAGGAATTGGTGGTGCCGAGGTCGATGCCGATGACCTTGCTCATCCGAGTACTCTCCTTCTTCGGCAGGCGGGGATGGCCCGGAGTTGGCGCCATGCCCGCCCCCTGTGCTGACCGGCGGCGTTGGCCGCGGCGGATGGGTGGCTGAGGGTCCCCGCGCGGGGCGGGGCAAGTGACGCAACGGATGTATTGATCCAGCGCGTCGCGGACAAGGGTCGCGACGGGGTCGGCGGTGCAAATCGGCCACGGTGCGGCGCGCCGGCCGCAGTTGGCGCAGCCGCCGGTTGCGCGGGGCGACGCGTTCTTTCTAACCTTCGCGGAACGAAACGCCGGGGGGCTATATCGGATGACCGTATCGCCAGGACTGAGCCGCCGCGGCTTGTGGCGCCTGCTTGCCGCCGCGGCGACCGCGCCCGTGCTGCCGGCGGCCGCGCGCGGACAGCCGGCGCGGGCGCTGAATGTGCTGGTGATCGGCGCCGGCCTGTCGGGTCTCGGCGCCGCCCGCGCGCTGCACGACGGCGGCCACCGCGTCACGGTCCTGGAAGCCCGCACCCGCACCGGGGGGCGCCTGCACACCATCGATTTCCGCGGCCAGCGCCTGGATATGGGCGGCGCCTGGATCCACGGGCCGGAGGGCAATCCCCTCACGCCGCTGGCGGACCAGGCCGGCATCCGCCGCATGCCGACCTATGATTCGCGGACCATCATGTTCGACGCCGATGGCCGCCGCCTGACCGAGGCCGAGACCACCGCCATCTTCGACACCGTCGGCGGGCTGATCGCCCATGACAGCCCCTATGCCTATCGCGGCGCGCGCGATGTCTCGCTGGCCGAGGCGGTGCCGCTGCTCGACCCCACCACGCGGGCCACGCCCTATGACCAGCGGGTCGCCGCCTGGCTGTCCTCCTATGTCGCGGGCTATGCAGGGGGCGATGCGGCGGAGGTCTCGGCCCAATCCTGGTTCGGTGGGGAGGGCGAGATCCCGGAGGAAAACCACCTCCTCGCCCAGGGCTACAACGCCATCACGGACCTGCTGGCGCGCGGGCTGGACATCAAGCTGCGCCAGGTGGTGCGGTCGGTGAGGCTGGCCGGGGACGGCGTGGTGGTGGCGACCGCCGACCAGGCGTATTTCGCCGACCGCGTGGTGGTGACGCTGCCGCTGGGGGTGCTCAAGCGCGGCGATGTCGCCTTCGACCCGCCGCTGCCGGCGGCGCACCAGGGCGCCATCGCGCGGATCGGCAACGGGCTGCTGAACAAGATCGTGCTGGCCTTCCCGCGCCCCTTCTGGCCGGTCGAGGTGCAATACCTGCGGTCCCTGTCCGCCACGCCCGACAACGTGGCGCCGGAGATCATCAGCCTGCAGCCGCACCTGAATGTGCCGGTGCTGGTGGCGCTGGTCGGCGGGTCGGCGGCGCAGCGCATCGAAATGCTGCCTGATGCCGCGCAGGTGGACCTGGTCATGGCCGCGCTGCGGCGGATGTTCGGCAACGGCATCCCGCGCCCGGTGGACAGCCGCGTCACCCGCTGGTCGCGCGACATCTACGCCCGCGGTGCCTATTCCTTCCTGCCGGTGGGGTCATCCATCGCCGACCACCAGGCGCTGGCGCGGCCGGTGGCGGGCCGCATCTTCTTCGCCGGCGAGGCAGCGACGGCCGAGGCGCCGTCCTATGCCCATGGCGCGCTGCTGGGCGGGCGGCGGGCTGCGCGGGAGATCATGGGGGGCTGAGATGGCCGTCCAGGCTGCGCTACGCCGCGAATCCTGAAGGCCGGTGCGGGGGCCCCTGCCCCACAAGGCGAACGGTCGCGCCGGAGGCGCGCGGCTTGCCCGAAGTGCCGGAGGCGCGCGGTTTGCCCGAAGTGCCGGCGGCGCGCGCCTTGCGCGACGACAGATGCCACGATCGGGTCGCCGGACCGTTCGGAGGCTCTCGGGCGCCGAGGGCGTTCGGCCGGCGGCTGCCCTCAGGCCCGGCCGCCGCGCGCCGTCTGCTCGGCGTCGCGCAGCGCGGGCAGTGCGCGCTGGCATTCGGCCGAGGCTGGGCGGCGCGCCTGGCGCGCCATCACCGCCTCGGCCTCGGCCCAGACCTCCTCGCCGCGGCGCGGATCCTGGGCGGTGATGCGGCGGGTGCGTTCCAGCACGGCGTCGCGCGTGCGGGTGGCCTGGCGCTGCACCGCCGGGTCGTCGCATTGCTGGGTGATCATGGCGATGCCGAGGTCGAGGCCCAGGCGATCGACCTCGGGATCGGGGGGCGCCGCCGGGGCCGGCGCGGCGGCGGGGGCGGAAACGGGGCGCGCCGCCGACGCGGTGGGCGCTGCGGCCTCACAGCCCGCGAGCACAAGCAGGATCAGCGTCGCCGTGATCGGGGCCTTGGCCATCATCCGTCCCTTCTTTGGGGTAATCGGCGCGTGCCGCGTGATCGAAGTCTTGGCGGCGCCGCACCTGGCTGCTCGCCGCGGCCCGACCGCGCTGGTATTTCGCCAGGATTGGCGGGGCCGGGCACCGGGACCCTGCCGCCGCCATTCGCCGCAGGCGGCGTCGCGACCGCTCCTACTTCCCCGCCACCACCACCATGGCGGGCTTCAGCAGCCGGCCGTTCAGCGTCCAGGCCGGCGTCCAGCAGGCCACGACCGACCCGGGCGCGACCCCCTCCGGCGCGGGCTGTTCGGCCATCGCCTGGTGCAGTTCGGGGTCGAAGGGCTTGCCCGTGGGGTCGTCGCGCTTCACGCCGTGGCGTTCGAGGATGCCGAGGAAGGAGCGTTCCACCCCTTCGATCCCGTCGCGGATCTTGGTGAGGACTTCGGGCTCATCGGCCGTCTTGCCGGGCATGGCGTCGAGGCCGCGGCGCAGATTCTCGGCCGCTTCCACCACATCGCGGGCGAATTTCTGGGTGGCGTAGGCGCGGGCCTCCTGGACGTCCCGCGTGGTGCGGGTGCGGAGGTTCTGCATCTCGGCCTCGGCGCGCAGCCAGCGGTCCTTGAGCGCGGCGGCCTCGGCCTCGAGGGCGGCGATGCGGTCCTCGGCGGTCGGTTCGGGCGGCGGGGCCTCGGCCTCGGGCGCGGCGGTCGCGTCGGCGACAGGGGCCTCGGCCGCGGCGGCGGCGTGCGGGTCTTTCGGGGTGTCCTGGGTATCGGTCATGTCGGAGTCGCGTCTCATGTCGCGGGGGCGCGGCCGGGTGGTCGCGCGGTTGCACGTCACCTAGGCGCCTCGCCCCCCCGGGGCAAGTCAGGGCGCGGCGGCGAGCAGCCGTTCGAGCGCCGGGCCGAGCCCTGACTGCGGCGCTTGGCGGGCGCGCGTCGCCGTGCCCGACGCACCGCCCAGCGCCGCCGCCAGGCCGCAATCCAGGCTGTCGAGCACCGGCACCGTCACCAGCGGCGCGAGGCGCGGGGCCAGGCCCGCCAGGCCAGCGCCGCCCAGCACCACCACCCCGGCGCCGTCGCGCACGGCGTCGCGGGCGGCCTCCGCCAGGATCGCGACGGCGCCATCGGGGTCGCGGGCGATCATGTCCCCGGTGGGCGCCACGCCGCGCACCAGGATGCGGTCCGGGCCGTGGCCGCGCACCAGGGCGAAGTCCTGCAGCATGGGCACCCAGGCGGCGCCGCCGGTCAGCAGCACGATGCGCGGGGCGAGGCGGAGTGCGGCGTCGATGGAGGCCTCGGCCATGCCGTGGACGGGGATGGGCAGGGTCTCGCGCGCCGCCTCGATGCCCGGTTCGCCGAAGCAGGCGATCAGCGCGGCGTCGAAGCGCTGCGGGTTGTCGGGGCCGACATGCTCGGCCAGCGCCGCCAGCACGGCGTGCCCGGCGATGGCAACGGCGGCGCGGGTGGCGATGTAGCGGGCGCCGAAGGGGGCGGTGGCGGGGATGATCTCGGCGGCCGGCAAGCCGAGCCGGGGCAGCGCCTCCGCCGCGCGGGCGGCGAGCAGGTCGGTGATGGCCGGGTCGGTGTTGCCGTTCAGCAGGAGCAGTCGCATCGGCCTGGATCAGCATGGCGGGGGCGGGGGCGCAAGGGTGGCGGGCGCCGCGCGTCGGGAAAGGGCGCGGCGGAAGCCGCCCGTTCGGCATACGGGCACGGCGGTCGTCGCCCGTTCCGGCAAGGGTCGCGACGGGCGCCCGCTGCGGATGCCGGGAAACCGCCCGTTCCAGGGCAACCTGCCGTTGTTGTAGGCAGCACCCGTCAGCCCGGTGCAGGATGATCGGCGGGTGACGGATGGCATGCGCCTTGCTGCCCCTCCGCGCTCCGGTGGGCCGCCATCCCGCCGGGCCGGGGGTGGGTCGCGCGTGCAACGCCGCGCCCCGGGGAAACGCCAAACAAAAGGATGATGGCCCGATGCGACTGCGACGATTTCTCCTCACCGCCTGCCTCGCCGCGCTGCCGGCGCTGGCCACCGCCCCCGCCGTCCAGGCGCAGGGCACCATCCGCATCGGCATGACCGCGGCCGACATTCCGCTGACCAACGGCCAGCCGGACCAGGGGTTCGAGGGCAACCGCTTCACCGGCATCCCGCTGTTCGACAGCCTGACCATGTGGGACCTGTCTTCGGCCGACCGGCCCTCGACCGTGATCCCGGGGCTGGCGACCGAGTGGGCGGTGGACCCGAACGACCGCACGCGCTGGATCTTCACGCTGCGCCGCGGCGTGCGCTTCCATGACGGCAGCGAGTTCAACGCCGATGCCGTGGTGTGGAACGTCCGCAAGGTGCTGGACCGCGAGGCGCCGCAATTCGACCCGCGCCAGGTCGGCGTGACCGCCACGCGCATGCCCACGCTGCGCCGCGCCGAGAAGATCGACGACTACACGGTCGCGCTGTTCACCAGCGAGCCTGACAGCCTGCTGCCGATCAACCTGACCAACCTGTTCATGGCATCCCCGACGCAGTGGGACCGCCACCGCGCCGCCAGCCCGAATGCCGAGGCCGCCTGGGGCGCCTTCGCGCGCGAGCCGTCCGGCACCGGGCCGTTCCGCGTGACGCGCTTCGTGCCGCGCGAACGGCTGGAGATGGCGCGCTTCGACGGGTATTGGGGCGAGAAGGCGCGCGCCGAACGCATCGTGCTGCTGCCGATCCCGGAAGCGAATGCGCGCACCGCGGCGCTGCTGTCGAACCAGGTGGACTGGATCGAGGCGCCCTCGCCTGACGCGATCCCGCAGCTGCGGTCGCGCGGGATGGCCATCACGTCCAACGCGCAGCCGCATGTCTGGCCGTGGCAGCCTTGCTTCACCGGTGATTCGCCGCTGCGCGACGTGCGGGTGCGGCGTGCCATCAACCTGGCGATCGACCGCGAGGGGCTTCGCACGCTGCTGGGCGGCATGATGGCGATTCCGGTCGGCACCGTGCCGCGCGGGCATCCGTGGTTCGGCAACCCGTCCTTCAACATCCGCACCGACAAGGCCGAGGCGCGGCGCCTGCTGGCCGAGGCCGGCTACACGCCGCAGCGGCCGCTGACGCTGCGCGTGCAGATCAGCGCGTCGGGGTCGGGCCAGATGCAGCCGCTGTCGATGAACGAGTTCCTGCAGCAGGACCTCAAGGAAGTCGGCATCAATGTCGAATTCGACGTGATCGAGTGGAACGCGCTGTTCACCAACTGGCGCAATGGCTGCCAGCACGCCAGCGCGCGCGGGGTGCATGCGACGAACGTGTCCTTCGCCGCGATGGACCCGTTCTTCGCCATGGTGCGCTTCTGGGATTCCAAGATGGCGCCGCCGGTCTCCAACAACTGGGGGCACTTCAACGACCCGCGTTTCGATGCGCTGATCGCCGAGGCGCGCAATGCCTTCGAACCGGCGGCGCGCGATGCGGCGCTGGCGCGGCTGCATGCGGCGGGCGTCGACGAGGCGCTGTTCATCTGGATCGCGCATGACGTGTCGCCGCGGGCGATGTCGCCGCGGGTGCGCGGGTATGTGCAGCCGCAATCGTGGTTCGTCGACCTGCGGCTGCCGTATATCCAATGATCCCCACGACAGTTTTGCTGCGCTGCGCTGGCGCTTCGCTTCGCAAAACCGTCGCGGGGGCCCCGGATTGGTCTTGATCCTGGGGGGTGTCGTTCCTCCCACCGCGGCAAAGCCGCGGTGGGGCGTCTGGAGAGGATGACTGAATGTTCTTCTACCTGATCCGGCGCATCCTCTACGCGATCCCGATCGCGCTCGCGGTCGGGTTCGTGTGCTTCATGCTGGTGCAGATCGCGCCCGGTGATCCGATCAACGCGATCGTGCCGGCGGATGCACCGGGCGACGTGGTCGAGCAGGTGCGGCGCGACTACGGGCTCGATAAGCCCTTGCCGGTGCAGTTCGGCATCTGGCTGCTGAAGGTGGTGCAGGGGGATCTCGGGCGGTCGCTCGCCACGGGGCGTTCCGTGTGGTCGGACCTGTCGAGCGCGATTTCCAATACGCTCATGCTGGCGCTGGTGGCGTCCGCCATCGGCTTCGTCATGGGCTGTACGCTGGGCGGGCTGGCAGGCACCTTTCGCGGGTCGTTCCTGGACCGCGCGGCGGTGGGGATCGCGGTGGCGGGCGTGTCGGTGCCGCATTATTGGCTCGGCATGGTGCTGGTGGTGATTTTCTCGGTGCAGTTGAACTGGCTGCCGGCGATGGGCGCGGGGCCGGGCGGGTCGGCCGACTGGATATGGAACTGGGAACACATGCAGCACCTGGTGCTGCCCGCCGTGACGCTGGCGGTGATCCCGATGGGCATCGTCACGCGCACCGTGCGCGGCATCATCGCCGAGATCATGAACCAGGAATTCGTCGTAGCACTTCGCGGCAAGGGCCTGACGCGGTGGGGCATCTTCATCCATGTGGTGAAGAACGCGGCGCCGAACGCGCTGGCGGTCATCGGGCTGCAGCTTGGCTACCTGATGGGCGGGTCGATCCTGGTGGAGACGGTGTTCTCCTGGCCGGGCACCGGGCTGCTGCTGAACAACGCGATCTTCCAGCGCGACCTGCCGGTGCTGCAAGGCACTATCCTGGTGCTGGCGATGTTCTTCGTGGCGCTGAACCTGATGGTGGATCTGGTGCAGACCGCACTCGATCCGCGGATCAAGCGGGCATGATCCGCGGTGTTGACGCGGGCGCGCGCGGGCGCGCGACGAAGCGAGCGAGCTTGAAGGGGACAGGGCGATGAACAGCGCGACAACCCCGACGGCGGCGGAGGCCGAGCTCGCCATCCAGGCCAGGGAGGCGGTCGCCAAGGGCCAGGGCTATTGGGGCGGCGTGTGGAAGCGGTTGCGCCGCGATCCGGTGACCATCGCCTGCGCGGCGGTGCTGATCGCGATGCTGCTGGCGATTGTTTTTGCCGGCTTCATCGCGCCGCATGATCCCTACCAGGGGTCGATGATCCGGCGGCTGCGGCCGATCGGCACGCCGAACTACATCCTGGGCACCGACGAACTCGGCCGCGACATGCTCACGCGGCTGCTGCATGGCGGGCGGCTGTCGTGGTTCATGGGCATCACGCCGGTGGCGCTGGCCTTCGTGATCGGCACCGCGCTGGGTGTGCTGGCGGGCTTCGCCGGCGGCAAGGTCAACATGGCGATCATGCGGACGACCGACGTGTTCTACGCCTTCCCGTCCGTGCTGCTGGCGGTGGCGATCTCGGGCGCGCTGGGGGCGGGCATCTTCAACGCCATCCTGGCGCTCACGCTGGTGTTTGTGCCGCCGATCATCCGCGTGGCGGAGAGCGTGACCACCGGCGTGCGGAACCTCGACTTCGTCGATGCGGCGCGGGCGAGCGGTGCGTCAGCCTTCACCATCGTGCGCGTGCATGTGCTGGGCAACGTGCTGGGGCCCATCTTCGTCTATGCGACGTCGCTGATCAGCGTCTGTCTGATCCTGGCGAGCGGGCTGTCCTTCCTGGGCCTGGGCACCAAGCCGCCGGAGCCCGAATGGGGACTGATGCTGAACACGCTGCGGACGGCGATCTATGTGCAGCCCTGGGTGGCGGTGCTGCCGGGGGTGTGCATCTTCGTGACCAGCATCTGCTTCAACCTGCTGAGCGACGGGCTGCGCCAGGCGATGGATGTGAAGGGCTAAGGGCCCGTCACATCCATCGCTGCTCTTGGTCTGGCACGCCTTGCGGCGTGACGGATGTGAAGGGCTAAGGGCCCGTCACATCCATCGCTGCTCTTGGTCTGGCACGCCTTGCGGCGTGACGGATGTGAAGGGCTAAGGGCCCGTCACATCCATCGCTGCTCTTGGTCTGGCACGCCTTG
>JAESGX010000029.1_pt1 | contig 66858 bp, 58 predicted proteins | sample 9269801 | NCBI WGS metagenome assembly JAESGX01 (sample SAMN16773122, study PRJNA677054) | algae metagenome | isolation source: Pleurocapsa minor GSE-CHR-MK-17-07R and co-occurring heterotrophs from wet... | place: USA: Lower Calf Creek Falls, Grand Staircase Escalante National Monument, UT ... | reverse complement strand
GCGTTTTTTCGCTCGCAGATTAGCCGTAAGTCATCCCCTCATCCACGTTGTGGAGAGGGGACCGAGGGGTGAGGTAGGGGAACCATGCAATAAGGTCGTGTGGTAGGGGCAAGGCATGCCTTGCCCCTACGGGAACATAGGTATTTTGGGACGCAAACCAGCCTCACCAGTCCACGTTGTGGAGTGGGACCGAGGGGTGAGGCCACCCCCCGCCGCCTGCAACCGAGGTATCCTCGTCTGCGTAATTCTGATATCACGTGAAATGTCACACCTTAAGGACGCACACCATGAACATTGAAATCAAGCATCAGCCGTCATACTCGCTGGCGATTGCCCATTTGTCGCCGTCAGAGCAGATCAAGGTCGAGCCCGGCTCGATGGTCAGCTATTCGGACGGCGTGGCCGTGGAGACCAAAAGCGAGGGCGGGCTGTTTGGCGGGCTGAAGCGCATGATCGGCGGCGAGAGCTTCTTCCAGAACCTGTACACGGCGCCGACGGCCGGCGGCGAAATCACGCTGGCGCCCTCGCTGCCCGGTGACATGCGCGTGCTGGATATCGTCGGGGCAGACTTCCTGCTGCAAAGCGGCGCCTATATCGCCTCGGAGACGACGGTCGCGTTTGACTCGAGCTGGGGCGGCTCGAAAGGCTTCTTCGGCAGCGGCTCGCTGATCCTGCTGAAGGTGAGCGGGATGGGCAAGGTGCTGGTGGGCGCGTATGGCGCGATTGAGGAGCGCGTGCTGGGGGCAGGCGAACGCTACAACGTCGACACTGGCCATATCGTCGGCTTTGACAGCAGCGTCAGCTTTTCGGTGAAGCGCATTGGCGGCTGGAAATCGACCTTCCTCAGCGGGGAAGGCCTGGTGTGCGAGATGACCGGCCCGGGCCGCGTGCTGCTTCAGACCCGTTCCGAGGAAGCCCTGGTGAACTGGCTGATTCCGCGCATGCCGAAGTCGTCCAACAGCAACTAAGGGATGAAAGCAAAGAGGCAGCCTCGGTGGGGTTGCCTCTTTTTGTGTACAGGTTATCCCGTAGGAGGCTACAAACCATGAATACCAACGGATTAAGAGTCATTAGGGTAATCTTACTGTGGCTGTGCCTTGCTGCGATTATGGTCTTTCCGGTCAGTAGCCAAGAACAGATAGATGTAATCGTTCATAGTGACTTTGACCGTACAGATGAGTTCAAGTGGTCCGCCAACAGTACACAATTCACCTTCTACAATTATGATCTTGGCAGCACAGAAGCGCCCTTACGAGTCATAACGGATTCTCCAGGTTGGCAGACAATTGACCTTTCAACACGGTCACTCACAACAGGGAGCAATATTTGGCCGCTTCAGCCCAACCTGATGGACACACAGCAGAACGTATTTATGCCATATGGATTCGTATATACCTCTCCCAATACCAACCTGCTTATCTTTGGACAGGAGCCTTCTGATGACCTGGCTCGCCGTGATTTGGTGATCGCCAATCGCAATACCTTACAAGTGGTATCACTTGGCAAACGGGCAATCTCGGACACATTCAGGCCTAATTCGTTTAATGTTCAGTGGAGTGATGATGGTCATGCAGCGGTTGTGGCGTTTGCTGATTTATCCGATGCGTTGCAGATAATTCATGTAGATATTCCGGATTTCGACAATTTGCAAAATGTTGTTGTGCGTGAGTTTGAACCAGATATCAGTGGAATACCCTATGATATAACCGCTGCTAGCGAAGATGATTTTCTAGACTTGTCAGGGGATGGACAGGCCGTGCTGGTCATCGCGCGTGACTCTACATCAAATGAAGTCACGACCTTTTACGATCATCCACCTGCACTCGTGATCTGGCGGCCTTATACCAATGACGCCACAATTGTTGGCGGAGATATCCTAATTGAAGAAAACTTCAGCGCAGCGTTCGCGCCGGACAGCACGAGCACTATCTTTGTGGCGAACTCCCAGGGATTGTTTTTTCACAACAGCGGGGCAAATGTCACCCGGCAACTACTTACGAGTGAACGGGTGGCTAATTGGTTTAAATCTTTCTCACCTGATGGGCGATGGCTGGCGATTGTAAAGTATGAAACCATTGAGATCGTGTCGTTGCAAACGCTGATGGGTCAGCCCCGAGAGACTTAGGCCGCATCCCGCTTCGACAGTGAACCACACAGGATGAAGAACCATGCGCAGTGTTCCGACATTTCTCCTCGTGCGGCTGATCCCCTGCCTGATGATCGTACTCTGCTGGGTGACGCCGATCCGGGCACAGTCGCCTGAGACGTCACTCGGTATCACCGTCGATGTATCCAGCCGGGTCCGTTTCTACCAGCTCGACAGTGCTGGAAACACAGGGTTGCTGTACGAGCTGTCGTCAGATTTTTCGGTTTACCCGGTAGGCGAAACAGACTGGGTCATCATGGATATAGATGCCATACAGGTCGCGCCACAAGGGGATAAAGTGGCATTTGTCGCGCTCCGCTCTCAGCAGGCATCTACCTTTCAGGAGGCGGCATTATTCTGGTTGGAGTTTGCCCAGCCAGTGCTCCAGCAGGTGGCCGTACCAGGCTATTTTGATGTGGCGTGGTCACCCGATAGCGACCAGCTTCTGCTCACGCTTGCCGAAGATGCCGGGCTGTACGCTGCGGTTTCACAGACGCTGATAAACCACGATGCTTATCTGTTTGATCTGCCCACGAAAACCCTTACACAATTAGGGCTACCGTCAGAAGCGCGGCGCATCCGTTACCAATGGCTGGATTCGCAGCGCGTGCTCTACGGCGCACTCACCGGGGAGTGTGAAGGTGCCTGTGTCCGGGCATTTGACCTTCATGTGCTCGACCTGAGCACTCAGATGAGCACGCGCCTCACGCAGATTGGGGCACAGCTTGAGCGTGATCTTGGGACGGATGTGCTGCAATACTATTCTGTGTGTTATCCGGATATTTCAGCGCGGTCGCCGCTGTTCTCGCGGCTCTATTACGTGGTCAGTTGCCGCGACACATCGGATCAGGTGCAATCCTTCCTGTATTCGACCGATCTGGCAGGCCTCAATCGCCTTGAGCTTAACCCGCTCTCCCTCACTGATGACAGCTTTTACAACACAATCCGCGATATACACATCATCGAAGAGGTCGTGTACGTCAGCATGGCGTCGGAGATACGTCCTGCGTCTGGTGGGGCTGTAGCAACTTTTACGCAGTGGCGCGTGCTGGCACTGCATTCTCAGGCGCTTCGAACCGTCCTGGAACTGCGATTCAATGGCGCTGCTTCTTCCATCCTCAGTGTCGTCGCGTTCTCGCCCGATGCCGTGCACATAGCTCTGGCGGGCATGGACCGAACTTCCGAAATTCGAGGGTACGTCGTGGTAGTGAATGTCAGCAGCGGAGACATACTCCACGAGATGCATACACAGGGTGCAGTCTGCAATATCGCGTGGGTCGATGTCGGGCATCTTGCCTACACGTCGTTCGAGTCGACATGTGAAACAACATCCGATTCTCCGCTGGAAATCAGACTACTCGACATCACGACGGGTAGGCAGGACGTCATCTCGACAGGCGATGGTGCGCCGCTGATGATGATCGCATCCCCCTGAAATTTCTTCACGATGCCCCACATCCCGTCACGCATAACCCTGCGCAAAAGCCGCGCTTTCGGCCAGGATGCCCAGCGCGTCATTCACCTGCGCCTCGCTGATCACCAGCGGGGGAATCAGGCGGATGGTGTTTTCGTAGCTGCCGCAAATAATCATATGCTGAACAAAGAACATGGGTAGCTGCCAAGCGCCAACAACAGTTCGCGCTCTTCCAAACGTTCTTCCGCATTCAGGCGCAGAAGATACACAGTCACGCGTCCCTGAGCAGTGAGCGCCTGAATGCGCGCACCCTCCAGGCGAAAGTGATCTGACCATAACTGCTGACGCGGGTTGAAAAGTGGCACGATTTGCCCTTCGGCAGTCCAGTCAACTGAGCTCAGGTCACTGCCCTTATAGCTGTTACACCAGTAGCAACTCAGGCACAGGTTGTGTTCGGCAGTTTCTCCGCCGTGCTTTTCGGCAATAACATGATCGATGGCGAAGTCGATGGATCGATCCCCTTCGCCCATCAGACAGTATTCACAACAGCCTTGAGCGCGTTCGATGACCAGGCGGCGAAGCGCGGCGGGAATGTACGTCTCGCTCAATGCGCCTGAGCCTTCAGCTTCAGGTTCGCCTTGGCCTTAACCAGCGTCAGCAAATGGTCAATCTGGCGGAATTCTTCCATCTCCGAACGCTCGGCATCGCTCAGGCTGCCCGCACGATTGCGGTCCAGCAGCCAGTGCGCGCGTGCCTGAAGGTCCTGCGGCAGGCGATATCCCGCAATCTCAGCCAGCGATGGGGCCGAGCCGAGAAAGTCGGTAACGACATCTTTGATCGTTTTAGGCGGTGCGTCTGTCATCGTGGTAACCCAGTCAACCGGCTATGCGTTATACCTTGCAGGACAACGCGCTATATCAGCATTTTATCATCGAAAACGCTGCGATCACGATGCCACCACGCTTTCGGCCAGGATGCCCAGCGCGTCATTCACCTGCGCCTCGCTGATCACCAGCCGCCCTCCCGCCTCACCCCGCAGGCTGAACCTGGATCGCACGCTGGCCAAGCCCCACCGCGCCGAGGAACAGCGAGCGCAGTTCGCCGGTTGCTGCATCGATACGCAGCACACCGCCCGAATCGACCAGCACATACGCGCTGTCCGCTGTCCAGCTCGCGCCGCGCCCGTTGACGCCCGGCAGCGTCGCCAGCCGCGTGACCTCACCCGTCGCCAGGTCCAGACGCTCGACCCAGCGCGGCGCCTGCATGTCGCTGCGCCAGAAGGCCAGCTGTGTCCCATCGGGCGAATACGCGGCGCCCGCATTCTCTTCCGAGTACAGCACCTCGAACTGGCCGCTCTCCGCGTCGATTTCGGCCAGCACGTTGCGGCCAACGTCGATATAAACCGACGCCGCCAGCGATTGCCCATCGGGCGACCAGTCCAGGCTTTGCACCCGCCAGTCTGAGGTGAAAAGCGTCTCAACCGCGCCGCTCTCCAGCGCGACCCGCATGATGACCTGGTGGAAATCGGAACCGCCCGCCGGGTCGATAGTGGCGACCATGGCGATGTGCGTCCCGTCTGGCGACCAGCGCACCAGCGAGTACAGGATCTCGTCAGGCATCGGCACGAGAACGTCAGCCGAGCCGTCGGCGCTGATCACGCGCAGGTCGCTGGTATTCGCCGCGTCGCCCTGCTGAAAGAAAGCGATTTGTGTCCCATTCGGCGACCAGGCGACATTGCTGATGCCAGCGCCGTCCCCCAAACGGCGCAGGTCGCGCCCATCGACGCTGATGGTGTACACGGCACTGGGGCAGGCCTGCGCCTGACATGGATTGCCACCCGTGAGCGACGCGCTGAAAACGAGCGCACGCCCATCCGGCGACCAGTCAAAGGACTCGTAGTCCGACAGCACGCCGTAGGTGAGGTTGCACAGGCGGCGGGCATCGTCCCCGATCGTGTAGAGATTCTCCCCCGTCTGGCCGTCATCGACGATGAAGGCGAGTCGATTCTCCGTGTGGGGGCACAGCGGCGCGATAATCGGCAGGAAACGGCTCGGATTTCCGGTCATCATGCCTTCCGGCAGCCAGCCGGTGAGGCCGTCTTCGGCCTCGACACGCCACCAACCGCCCGCGCCTTCCAGCAGCGTTACCGTCGCCCCGTCTTCCAGTGCGTCCGATCCCGCGGCCGCGCCAGGGGCAGCAGAAAGCGCCAGCGCGGTGCCATCGGCTGTCTGCACCCGAACCTGGGCACCGGTTACCAGCTGATTGGCGACAGCGTGCTCCGGCGTCAGATAGGGGTTATCAATCACGGCGACAGTCGCGTCGAGCACGACCGGACTTGTCCAATAGGTGTTCCCCTGTCCTTCGACCATCCAGCCGATCAGGCCGTTGTAATCGACGCGCCACCAGTTGAAACCATCCAGGCAAACGGGGCCTTCCAGCACCGCAAACTCCTGTTCGCCGGGGATCTGGCCAATGCGCGCGCCGCTCAGCCCCGCCTGATCGCGTATGTTATTGGACTGGCCGGAGGAAACACGTCCCCGCTCACCGATCACCAGACGCGGCGCGGGTGCGTCAGGGCAATTTGGGTCGGGCAGGGCATCCTGTGCGAAGGCGGGCAGACTCAAACACAGCCAGGTCATCACCGCGAATAGTGCTCGACGCATAGAAGGACGCTCCCTCACGCATAACCCTGCGCATACGCCGCGCTTTCGGCCAGGATGCCCAGCGCGTCGTTCACCTGCGCCTCGCTGATCACCAGCGGGGGAATCAGGCGGATGGTATTTTCGTAGCTGCCGCAGGTCAGCAGCAGCAGGTTGTGTGCCATCGCCTTCTTTTGCAGGACTTTGGCGGCGTCCTTGTTGGGCGCGCCCGTGCGGCCAAACTCGATGCCGATCATCAGGCCTTTCCCGCGCACCTCGCCGATGACCGGGAATTCCGCCTGAATCTGCTTCAGTCCGTCCATCAGCTGGGCGCCCATGCGGGCCGCGTTGCCGGGCAGGTCTTCGCCCTGCATGACTTCGATGGTCGCGCAGGCCGCCGCTGCCGCCAGCGCGTTGCCGCCATAGGTGCCGCCGTGGCTGCCGGTCGTCCAGCGTGACATGAATTCTTTGCTCGAGCCGACCGCGCTGATGGGCACGCCGCTGCCCAGCCCCTTGGCCATCACCAGGATGTCCGGCTGCACGTCGGCATACTCGATGGCGAACATTTTGCCCGTGCGCCCGAAGCCCGTCTGCACCTCGTCAATCACGAGCATGATGCCATGCTGCGTGCAGATCTCGCGCAGCGCCTGCAGGAAGCGGACCGGCGCGGCCACGTAGCCGCCCTCGCCCAGCACCGGCTCGATGAAGATGGCGGCCGTTTCCTCCGGCGCGGTCTGGCTTTTCAGCAGCAGGTGCAGCTGTTCGATGCACCAGTCGACCGTCTTTTCCTCGTCCCAGCCATAGTAGAAGCTGTACGGGAACGGCGCGACGAAGATGCCGCCCGGCAGTGGCTGATAGCCAGCGCGATAGACCGTCTTGCTGGTGGTCATGGCCATCGTCTGCGCGGTGCGCCCGTGGAAGCTGCCCTGAAACACGATGATGTTCTGGCGTTTGGTGGCCTGGCGCGCCAGTTTGACCGCGCCTTCGGTGGCCTCGGCGCCGCTGTTGGAGAAGAAGAAGCAGTCGATAGCCGACGGGGTGATGGCGTCCAGCATGTGGCTGAGGCGCGCCACCGACGGCGGAATCACGATATTGATCTGACCATGCAGCAGGTTGGCCGCCTGTTCCTGGATCGCCTTCACCACATGCGGGTGGCTGTGACCGGTATTGGTCACGCCGATGCCGCTGGTGAAGTCGAGGTAACGCGTGCCATCGCCATCATACAGATAGGCGCCCTCACCGCGCACCGGCTGCATGGTGGTCAGGTGGGACCAGACGGGCGAAAGGTGATCGAGCGAATGCGCCTGCATGATGGGAGTCATCCTGGAAACATTGTCTAAGGGATAAAAGGCTGATTGCGCGCACAGTATAACGCGAATGCTGCGGGGTTGGCGATGCCCCGCAGAGGGCATGCGTTATGCCCTCTGCGAAGCCGCTGATATCGTGGGATTACTGCAAATGCCTTAGCAGAACGTCGTCTGTGTGACGCTTTCCAGTCCGCCGCCAGACACGACCACGCTGATATTGGCCGCGGCCAGCGTCGCGCGAATGGACGTGCTCTGCCCGGGGTTCAGGTTGATGAAAGCCACGCCACCGCCGCCAATCGAGGCGGTCCAGCGCACCTGCACGCCCGACAGGCGCGTCCCGCCGGTGTTCGTGACTTCGATGCTCAGGCGGCGCAGCACGTTAAACGGCGTCGGGCGATCGCACACGAGCTGCACACCGACCGAGGCCGGGGCCACCGTGGGGGTGGGGGTGCGCGTGACCGTCGGCGTGCGCGTCGGGGTATTGGTGGCCGTGGCTGGCGTCAGCGAGACCTCGGGAATCATCGTCCGCGGAGCCGGCGTAGCGGTTGCCGGCACGTCGGTTGGCGCTTCGGTGGGGACATCCGTCGGCGGCACGTCGGTCGGTGCTTCGGTGGCCGGAACCTCAGTCGGCACATCGGTGGCCGGAACTTCAGTGGGAACGTCCGTCGGTGCTTCAGTCGGCGCGTCGGTCGCAGGAGCGTCTGTCGGGACATCGGTGGCCGGTACATCCGTAGGCGCATCCGTGGCCGGTACGTCGGTGGGCGCTTCGGTGGGCATGTCAGTAGGCGCGTCTGCCTCTGCCGTGGTGACCACGTCCAACTGGCCGGTGCCGCTCAGGCTGATGTAGGAGGTGCTGTTCAACAGGATCAGGACAATTGAAGCCACCAGGACGATAAGCACGACGATGATGACGGGCTGTCTTTTCATGAAAGGTCTCCGCTGGATGAAGGGTGTGTGTGCCAGGCGCGGCCTGGGCTGTTCACAGGTGCCGATATTTGTCCCCTATTATGACACGACTGTATAGGGTTTCGCACCTTCCTGCCAGCGGGAGAGATCATCCTGCTGATACCGATAAATAAAAAGCCCTGTCAGGCGTTCCTGTCAGGGCGATGGTTCTGGTTAGGTTGTTCAGGCGGGGATGCTGCTAGCGCACCAGCTCCACAATCGCAGTGCCCGCTTCGGTCGCGGCGACACTGGTGCCGTTGTCCGCAAACACGATAAATGCGGAAAGGGCGATCATGATCAGGAGGGCTGCCCAGATGGCTGTACGCTGCTTGTCCATAAAGTGACTGGCCTGTGCTATGCGAATCAATTGTTGCAGTGTAGCACAAAGATGGACAGAAATAACAAAGAACCCCGCATAATTTGGGTGATTGTGCACAGGTGGCCCGCGTGCTCACGCGGAAAATGGCCGGCTTCGGTTATTTTAGACAGGGGATGCGCTGGATTTTCGGTGCGTGCGGGAAGCGCGCCGGGCGCATACCCGCGCTGATTGTGCAGGATGCCGAGGGGATTTCAGGGGGCAGACGGGCGCGCGCGCAGCATATCGATGAAAATCGCCAGGATGACTTTCACCATGTAGTAGGCGCTCTTGAATGGCGTGATGCTGCTTTTGCCGCCGTAGCGCGGATTCATCGTCACCGGGATTTCGCGCACATTCAGGCCGGCGCGGCGCAGCAGCACGATCGCTTCCGGTTCCGGATAGTCGAACGGGTAGGTATGGGCGCACAGCTCGATGGTGCGGCGGCTGCTGGCGCGGAATCCGCTGGTGGGGTCGGTAAATGTCTGGCGCATGAGCAGCGAGATAAATTTCGCCAGGATGACGATGCCGATGCGGCGCGACCACGGTGTGACATAGCCGCGATCCTCGATATAGCGCGAGCCAATCACCAGGTCGGCCTGATGCGCCTGCAACTGCGCGATCAGCAGCGGGATTTCGGCCGGGTTGTGCTGGCCGTCGCCGTCATTCTGCACCGCGACCTCATAGCCGTGGCGCGCCGCATACATGAAGCCGGTCTGCACCGCCGTGCCGATGCCCACGTTGTATGGCTGGCTGAGCACGATGGCGCCATGTGCGCGGGCGATATTCGCCGTCTCGTCGGTGCTGCCATCGTTGATGACCGCGATATCGGCCCACGGCACATGCTGGCGAATCAGGCCGATGACATGCGCGATGCTGTCGGCTTCGTTCAGCGCCGGGATGATAATCAGGGTGCGCGGCTGCGCGGCTGGGGAGGTCGTCATGGCGATATCGTAACCTCCGCGAACAGTTTTTCATAGGCTGTGGCGACGACGCCCCAGGTGTAGCGGGATTCAATCAGCGCACGCGCATTTTTCGCCAACCGGGCGCGCAGCGCAGCATCGGCCAGCACCCGCGAGATGGCCTCCGGCATGGCGTCAGGCTCGGCGATCAGGGCATGCTGCTCGTGCGCCGCGTCGATACCATCCATGCTTAGCGGCGTGGCCACAACCGCGCAGCCGGCCGCCATCGCCTCCAGAATCTTGTTCTTGATGCCTGCGCCCACGCGCAGCGGTGAGACATACACCGGCGCCCGATACAGCGCGTCCTGGATGCGCGGCACGCGGCCGGTCACGCGCACCTGTTCGCCTGCCAGCGCGCGCAGCGACTCCGGCGGGGCATGGCCGGCCAGCTCGACATGCGCGGCGGGGTAGTTTTGGCGTACCCGCGGCAGGATATCCCGCGCCAGCGACAGCGCGGCGTCCACGTTGGGCCCGTATTCGTAGTTGCCGGTGAATAGCAGCAGGCCATCCTCACGCGGAGCGTCATCCGGCGGCGGAAAGGCCGACAGGTCGATGCCGTTGGGGATGACGCGCACGTCTCCGCCGCGCCAGCGCGACAGGATTTCCGCCCTGTCCGGCTCACTGACGACCACGGCGGCCCGGTATCTGCTGAACATGAAGCCCTCGTAGCTGCCTGCCGCAAAGCGCGCCAGACCGGCCGCCCCTGCGCCCGGCGACCCCGCCTGCGACGCCCGCTTCAGGTACAGCGCATAGCTTTCGTAGGGCGTGATGATGCATGGCAGCCCGGCCAGCGCGCGCGCGAATTCGTATACGTGGATGCCGCCAAACAGCCAGGCCGCATCATAAGTCACCGCGGCGCGGCGTGCTGCGATGGCGCGCCACATCTCCGGCGACCAGGCCCGTTCGGCAGCTTTGGGAAAGCGCATCCATGGCAGGGCGATGCGCCCCAGCAGCGTCCCGTTTGAGCGCAGCGGCGCCCGAAAGACTTCGGCGTGCCCCACGAAGTCGGCATACTGCCCGCGCTGGTCGGGGATATCCGGCCGATCATCAAAGGCCAGCAGGTCAAACGTGTGCCCGCGCCCCGACAGCTCACGCAGCAGGTGATACAGGATCAGCCGGTCACCCAGATACAGCGGAAACGGTGTACAGCGGGACACGATCAGGATGTGCATAGGGGATTCAGCGATCTTCAGCAGGCGGATTCAGCAAGCGGGTTCGGCACGCCGTGTACTCTCTCGGCACGCAGTATATCATGCCTTGCTGACCAGCCGCTCGATGGTTTCAGCGAAGCGCGCAGCGACCGCCGCCGAGGAGTAATTTGCCACGACGCGCTCGCGCCCTGCATGGCCCATGCGGGCGCGCAGCTCTGGCTGGCGGAACAGCGTCAGCACGCGCTCGGCAATCGCGGCATCGTCGGCCACATCCACCAGGAAGCCGGTCTCGCCCTCGCGCATGATTTCCGACGGCCCTCCCTTGCGTGTGCTGACGACCGGACGGGCGCAGGCCATCGCCTCGCAGTGGGCCACGCCGAAGCCCTCGAAGAAAGAGCTGCACACGATCACATCGCTGGCCGCGATGATGGCCTCGACATCACTCCGGAAGCCCATGTACGTCAGACGGTCACGCAGCAGCGGGTCGGCCTGCCAGTCGGCCAGGATTTTATCGCGGTAGGCGTTGTCGGAGGCCACACCATGCACGCTGTCGCCCGCCACCAGAAAGCGCGCTTCCGGCATGACCTGGGCGATGCGCCGCGCCGCCGCCTGAAACACCTCATGTCCTTTGACTGTCTGGAAGCGGGCGATCAGCGTGGCCACCGGCGCATCAGGCGCGATGCCAAATTCGGCCCGCACACGCTCACGGCCTTCCACGCCGGGGTGAAAGCGCTCGGTATTCACACTGAGCGGCAGCACCGGCAGGCTGTCGAGGGGCATAAAGGGTGGGTCGCCCAGGAAGCCGCGCCGTGCAAAGTCTGACACTGCGAAGCCGGCGTCGGGCTGGCGGAAGAAGCCATACTGCCACGGCCGGGCGCGATACCAGCCGCCCTGGCACATCCACACGACAGGCAGGCCTAGTTTGTGCGCGGCAGGCAGCGCGAACGGCAGCGCGTGATAATCGCTGTAGACGGCGTCGATGGCCTGCGCGCGCATCACGGCCTCGAAACGGGCGACTGCCGGGAAACGCGCCCAGAGCGCCGGGATGAAAAAGGCCGATGCGCCGCGAAACGCGACCTGATGATGCGGCCAACCGTTGGCCTCCCAACGCTCGGTCATCTGGCCCAGACGCGGCGTGAGCAGATGCACGCGGAAGCGCGCCGGGTCGAGGGCGGCCGCCATCGAGAGCTGGGCCGTCTCGCCGCCGCCCAGGCCGGTATACCAGGTTGCAAACAGCAGATTGAGGATTTTCATACGCGCCAGTATAGCAAACGGGTATACTGACGGTCTATTGTCGCCGTCATATAAGAGAGCACAAGCTGATGAGTGTGGACTTTAACGGGCTGATCGCCGCGATGCGGGTATGCGCGACGCTGACGCTGCGCGTGCAGAAAATGAACGCCGTGGGGCTGATGAAAGAGGGGGAGCCGGTCACGATTGCCGATTACGCGTCGCAGGCCGTGATGTGCCACGCCATCGCCCGCGAATTCCCCGACGACGCGGTGCTGGCCGAGGAAAGTGGCGAACAGTTCCTGTCGCTGGTGAGCGAAAAAGACCGCCAGCTGGTGGCGACGCTGGTGGGCGAGGCGCTGAAACAGACTGTAAGCGAGTCGCAGCTGGTGGACTGGCTGAATCACGGGCGCGGGCGCGATGCGGCGCGGACATGGCTGATCGACCCGGTCGATGGCACCAAAGGCTTTATCGCCGGGCGACGCTACAGCATCGCGCTGGGCATGCTGCTGGATGGCTTCGCGGCCGGCGGCCTGCTGGCCTGCCCCGGATACCCGATGGGCAAGGAAACGGGCGTGCTCTTATACGCGCAGGGCAGCGCCGCCTGGATGACCCGCCTGAGCGAGACTAAAGCCCATCGCATCGCCGTCGCGCCGGAGAAAAAAGGCCTGAAGGGCGTGCGCGCTGTGGGCAGCGTGGAACATCAGCACGCCGATCACGATGGCATGATGCAGATCTTCGCCAAAGCGAAGCTGGCCAGCCCGGTCGTGGAGCGCATCGACAGCCAGGACAAGTATGGCATGGTGGCCTGCGGCGATGCCGATCTGTATCTGCGCCTGCCCAAAGATGGCAAACAGCATAAGGTGTGGGACCATGCGGCGGGCGTGGCGATCGTGCATGCAGCGGGCGGCGCGGCCACCGACCTGGATGGCAGCCCGCTCGACTTTTCGCATGGCCGCGTGCTGGTGAAGAACAAGGGCATGGTCGTCAGCAGTGGCGGAACCCTGCACGACAAAATCCTGGAGGCGCTGGTCGGCTTTCCGCTGGATGGCTGAGCGCCCGCCGTGCAGGTGATTACACAATCTGCACATCTGCTTGACACGCCCTTAATATCTGTCTGGGAAGATAGTGTTTCCTCAGAGATGTATAGGATATGTCATCATGTTCCGTCGTATCATCGGGGTGGCGGCGGCCTGTCTGCTGGCCACCACCGGGCTGACTGCCCAGAATGCCGCTATTTCCCCGGACAATGCCAGTTTTGTGACTGAACAGGCCGCCCTCAGCGCGCCCGGCGTGGGGCATATCGCCTGGTCACCGGATGGCGAGACGCTCGCCGCGGCCACCGCAGGCGGGGTGCTGCTGTTCGATGCGCGCCGCTGGGATGCGCCGCCCGTCCTGCTGGGCCAGGCGTCGCCCACGGTTGATCTGGCCTACAGCCCGGATGGTGAGACGCTGGCGGCTGTGACCGGCAGCACCATCCGCCTGTGGGATGTGGTGAATCAACGTGAGATTGGGTCGCTGACGGGCAGTGCGCCGATTGCCTTCAGCACCGACGGCCACCGCCTCGCCTATACCAGTGGCAGCTCGCTGGTGCTGTTTGACCTGGAGACGCAGGCGATTACCGGCCTGGCCGACAGCCACAGCGACCGCATCACCGACATCGCCTTTTCGCCAGCCGGCAGCATGGTCAGCACGACCAGCCTGGATAATACGCTGCGCTTCTGGGACGATGTGACTGGCGAACCATTTGGCTTTCAGCGCAGCCGACGGCGGCCGCTGCTGGCCAATGACATCAGCCCGAACGGCGCGCTCATCGTGTCGGGCGGGCGCGGTGGCGTGCTGCGCCTGCTCAACGTGGCCGTCACCACCGAGAGCACCTTCACGATTCGCCCGCGCGAGGATATCACCAGCGTGGAATTTAATCCGGAAACGGGCGTGGTGCTGTTTTCGTCTGGAAACCGCGCCGGAATCTGGGATACATCGCTTGGGGATGTCGTCGCCATTTACAGCGCCGGGGACGCCCCGCTGTTACAGGCCGCCTTCAACCCGCGTGGCGATATCATCGCCACCGCCAGCCTCGACGGCGTCATTCGCCTGTGGTGGGCGGGCTAGCCGCTTCAGCATGCCCACGCCAAAGGCAGCCAGCACGTCCGGTGTGAACAGGCCCAGCGGCGAACGCAGCATGTGCAGCGTCTCCAGCAGCGCCTTCGACACCTTCGGTGAGACGGGCACTGCCTGAAACAGGATATCCAGCGCGCCGTGCTGAACGCGCGTCTTCAGGTTCGCCGGGCCGCCAATCGCGTGCTCATAGCGCAGGTCTTCGCTGGTCGCCATCAGCCAGGCATCGGCCACGGCCCGCGCCAGCGCAGGCTGAAAGTTCGCCGGGAAGGCCGGGTCACGCGCGTCATGGCGCAGCAGCGTGTGATGCAGCGTCTCGGCGGCAATCGCGCTGGCCGTCATGCCCTGGCCGTAGACCGGATTGAACGCGCACACGGCGTCCCCGGTGACGATGAATCCGGCGGGCAGGCGGGCGCGCTCGTAGTGGCGGAAGATGTTCGCGGTGCGGTGATAGCCGTACACAGGGCCGACCGGCCGCGCATGCGCCAGCGCATTTTGTAAGGGCTCCAGCGGCAGCGCGCGGGCGTATGCGTCAAATGCGTCGCCGTCGGTGGGCGGATGATGCTCCTCGCCATAGCCAGCCAGCGTCATCAGCCAGCGCCCGTCTTCCACGACGGTCAGCACGCCGCCACGCGGATCGTCCGGCCTGGGCAGCGCCAGCAGTGCGTCAAAGGGCGGCCGCGTCTCCATGGCATATTCGCGGGTGCCATAGCCCATGTGCGCGTCGATCAGCGTTTCGTTTGGCGCGCCGTAGCCTGCTTCGGCCAGCCACTCGCTCGATTTGCTGGCGCGGCCCGATGCATCGATCACCAGGTCTGCCCGAAGCGACTCAGGGGCGCCGGCACTGCGCGGACGCGACTGCATGGTGACACCGTGCACGCGCCCGTCCTCCAGCAGCAGACCGGTCACTTCCAGACCGTCGCGCAGGCGGATATTCGGGATGGCGCGGATGCGCGTCCGCACCAGATGCTCCAGCAGCGGCCGCGTGATCGGCCGGCTGACGATGCCGCTGTGATAGCGCGGCGTCCAGCCGGTGGGCACATGCTGCATCGTGTCCCACATCCACTCGACGCGCGCGATGCCAGCGGCGTCTAAATCAGCGTCAAATCCGGGAAACAGGTCATTGAGGATATTCAGCCCGCGCGCCAGCAGCCCGTGCACATGCCGTGCCTGGGGCGTGCCCGGCCGAAAGCGCCCGTCAGGCGGCAGATGATCGCGCTCCATCAGCGTGACCTGCGCGGCAAACTGGCTGGCGACGCGGGCCGCCAGCAGCCCGGCCATCGACCCGCCAATGACGATGATATGAGAGAGGGAAGGGTGTGTGTTCATCTTGTGAAGTGTATCACAAAACCCATTTTGGCTGGTGCGCAGTTTCAGGCCGATTCGCTGGCAAAGCGGACAAAAATCTGTCACACTTTTGAGAAAAGCGTTTTTATACGTGCAGTGGAGTAACCCATCATGACCGCGCCCTTGTCTGTTCAGTTGTATTCGCTGCGAGATGCCATCGCTGAAGACCTGGAAAAAGTCATCGCACAGGTGGCCGACATCGGCTACTTGGGTGTCGAGCCCTACGGCGGGCTGGATGCGCGGCGGGTGGTGGCTGCCTGCAAGGCACATGGCCTGACGATCCACAGCGCGCATCTGAGCGGGTTGGTGGAAAGCGATCTTGACTCGGCACTGGAGAAGGCAGCGGCTTATGGCATCAGCCGGGCCGTGGTGCCGTGGTATCCGCCAGAGTCATTTGCCAGTGCTGAGGGCGTCCGGGCGCTGGCCGACAAGCTGAACGAGGCCAATCGCATTGTGCGCGGGCAGGGCCTGGAACTGGGCTATCACAACCACGATTTTGAATTTACTCACATCGACGGTCGCCCGGCCTATGACCTGCTGTTGGAGCTGCTCGATGAGAGCATCTTCATGGAGCTGGACACCTACTGGGTGACCGTGGCCGGTGAGGATGCGGCGGCGCGTGTGCGAGCGCTGGCGCTGGCGGATCGGGCGCCGCTGCTCCATATCAAGGATGGGCCGGGCGTAAAGGGCGAGCCGATGCTGGCCGTGGGCGACGGCGTGCTGGATACGGCGGGCATCGTCGCGGCGGCGTCTGCCGACTGGCTGGTGGTGGAGCTGGACGCCTGCGCCACCGACATGATGACCGCTATCGCCCGCAGCTATGCGTATATGACGGCTCAGGGCTTTGGCCACGGGCGCAAATAGCGGGGGTTAAGGGATCGAACCCACAAGGCAAGTTCATTCCCGTGCTTTGCTCGCGCCGAAGTGCTCAAACCAACCTCACCCCTCGCTCCCCTCTTCCACGCAGTGGAGAGGGGAGCGAGGGGCATATTTTCGACCAGCAGGATAGGCCTTCCGTCCCTCTTCCACATCGTGGAGAGGGACAGCGGAGCGCAGCGACGCAGGGTGAGGTGGGGAATCAGTTCACCGAATTCAGCCGAGTTCGCCCTTAATTTTGCGCCGACAGAAACGCCTCGACAACGGCCAGCATGGGCAGCGACGGAATCGCGCCTTTGCCAGTGGTGGCCAGCGCCCCGACCGCGCACGCTGTCCGCCCGATCGTCTCCAGATTGGCCTCGAAGTCATCACCGAAGCGCATCAGGCCGTGCAGCACGCCAGCCACGAATCCGTCACCCGCGCCGGTGGTGTCCACCGATTCGACCGCATAGCCCGGCAGCGACACGCTGACATCGCGCGTGTACAGCGACGCGCCATCGGCACCACGGGTGACGGCCAGCAGGCGCGTATTTGGCCGCCACAGCGCCATCGGGTCGCTGCCGCCGGTCAGGAATTCCAGTTCCTCGTCGCTGACCTTGACAAAATTCGCATATCCCAGGCCCGCCAGCATGCCTTCGCGGGCGGCGTCGGCGCTGGGCCACAGCGCCAGGCGCAGATTCGGGTCATAGCTGATAAGCAGGCCGCGCCGGATGGCATGATTCACGGCGGCCAGCGTGGCGCTGCGGCACGGTTCGTCGATCAGCGTGATGCTGCCGAAGTGGAAAATGCGCGCCGCGTCGATCACGTCCAGCGCGACATCGGCCGGGGTCATCAGCATATCGGCACTGGGGTTGCGGTAGAACGAGAACGAGCGCTCCCCGTCTTTGCCCAGCGAGACGAAGGCCAGCGCCGTGCGCGCCGCGCTGCTGAAGCGCAGCCCGCGCGTATCTACGCCCGTCTCAGCCAGTACGCCTTCCAGATAATGCCCAAACGGGTCATCACCCACCGCACCCAGAAACGCGCTGGGATGCCCCAGACGAGCCGCCGCCACCGCGACATTGGCGGGTGCGCCGCCCGGCGCTTTGACGAAGCCGCTGGCCTCGCCCACGGTGACGCCGGATTCCAGCGCGACAAAATCAATCAGCAGCTCGCCAAAAGACACAATTCCCATAATGATCCAGCTTTCAGTCTTCGAAGGTAATCACATTCGTCCAGGCATGGCGGCTTCGGTCATCGCGCACCGTCACGCGGCAGAAGGCGCTGTCGCCCAGGCGCTCCAGCCCCAGCTCCGCCTCGACCATGCCATTGCCATGATGATACACGCTTTTCGAGCCACGGCCGGTGATGAAGATGCTGTCGACGGGTGAGCAGCGAATATAGACCGTTTTGCGCCCGTCAAACTCGACGGTTTCCAGAATCGGCCCGCTGCTGCTGTAATATGCGCCGCGTTTGAGCGCGTCCAGGATCGCTGGAGCCGACAGCGTCTCGCTTTTGACCATCGTCCAACCCAGCAGACGATCGTTATGCTTTGGGTGGAAATGCGCGTCGTCGGTGGTCAGCGCCAGATAGCGATGCCCCTGATTCGTCAGCGCGTCCAGCATATACCAGCTGTCGATGCGGTCGCTGTGGTCGAGCGAGATGCCGTTGATCGTCTCGATGGCATGGACGGGCCCCAGCGAGAGCACTTCCGCTTCGCTGAGCGCGTACCAGGCCGGGTGCGCGCAGGTCACGAACGCGCCCGCTGCCAGCGCCCGCGCGGCAATCTGCGGGCCAGTTTCATCTGCGGTCGGCGGCGCAAAGTCGAACGGTATCCCATTGGCCAGAATATGCCACGGCTCGCCGGTCAGCGTGCGCCCTGTGTGCAGCTCCGCGCCGGGGATGGTGATGAAGTCGGCCGACTCGTACGCGCGCGCATCGGTGATCGGGAAGTTGAACTGCGCCATGAAGTGGTCAGTGATGCTCAGAAAGTCGTAGCCCATGGCGCGATAAAAGGCGCAGACCTGTTCTGTTGAGCGAAAGCCATCGCTGTTGGTGGTGTGCGTGTGCAGGTTGCCGCGCCAGAACCTGCCGGGCAGGGCGAAGGGAAGCGGATGCATGTGCGATACAGCCTCGGTGTGTATTCAGGACATCCTATGCATTGTAGCGCGGCGGGCGCAGGAGAAGAAAGCAGAAAGATAAAGGTTAATTATAGAGGGTCAAAATTTTAGGAAAACATAACATTGCCGGGCGCGCCACGACGCGCCCGGCAGGGTCAATTTCGGTCAAGGTCTATCCGGGTGTACCTCAGAAGACACGTTTTACCCCAGCACAGGCACGCGCCTGTGCCACTCGGTGGCCTGCTCGTAGGCGTGGCCTGCGCGCAGCACGTTTTCCTCGCCAAAGGCCGGGCCGATCAATTGCAGGCCAATCGGCAGGCCGTCTTGGTCGAAGCCGCAGGGCACGCTCATGCCGGGGACGCCGGCCATGCTGGCGGGCAGCGTGAACACGTCTTCCAGATACATTTGCAGCGGGTCGCTGGTGTTCGCGCCAAACGGGAACGCGGTCTTGGGCGTGGTGGGCGCGGCGATCACATCCACCTGCTGGAACGCCTCGTCAAAGTCGCGCTTCAGCAGCGTGCGCACCTGCTGCGCCTTGCCATAATACGCGTCATAGTAGCCCGCGCTCAGCGCATACGTGCCCAGCATGATGCGGCGTTTGACCTCGCTGCCGAAGCCCTGGCCGCGTGTCGCCTTGTAGGTGCCCCACATGTCGCCTGTATCGATGCGCTTGCCGAAACGGATGCCATCGTAGCGGGCCAGGTTCGCGCTGGCCTCGGCGGGCGCGATGATGTAATACACCGGCAGCGCATACTCGGTATGCGGCAGGCTGATTTCGACGATTTCTGCGCCGAGGGCCTTAAGCTGCGCGATGGCCTCGCGGGTGCTGCGCTCCACGTCCGGCTGCATGCCGTCGATGAAGTATTCTTTCGGCACGCCCACGCGCAGGCCGCGAATATCGCCCGTCAGCGCGGCGCTGTAGTCCGGCACCGGCACATCCATCGAGGTTGCATCCAGCGGGTCGTGCCCCGCGATGACCTGCAAGATGGCGGCGGCGTCGGCGACTGTTTTGGTCAGCGGGCCGGCCACGTCCAGCGACGAGCCGAAGGCCACCAGCCCATAGCGGCTGACGCGCCCGTAGCTCGGTTTCAGGCCCACCACGCCGCAGAACGCGCCCGGCTGGCGGATGCTGCCGCCGGTGTCGGTGCCCAGCGTGCCCAGCGCCATGCCCGCCGCGACTGCCGCCGCGCTGCCGCCGCTGCTGCCGCCCGGCACGCGCCCTGTGTTCCACGGATTGGTCGTGCGCTTGTAGGCGCTGTTCTCGGTGGACGAGCCCATCGCAAATTCATCCATGTTCAGCTTGCCCAGCATCACCATGCCGGCGTCTTCCAGCTTCTTCACGCTGGTGGCGGTATACACGGGCTTGTAGCCTTCGAGGATTTTCGAGCCGCAGGTGGTCTCGATGCCGGTTGTGCTCAGCACGTCTTTAATGCCCAGCGGGATACCCAGCATGGGGCGGTCATCGCCAGCGGCAATTGCCTTGTCGGCGGCGGCGGCATCAGCCAGCGCGCGCTCCCCGGTGACCGTCAGGTAGGCGCCAATCGCCCCGTCGTGCGCGGCAATCTGGTCCAGCGTCTCCTGGGCCAGCTCGGTGGCGCTGATCTCGCGCTTTTTCAGCAGGGCGCGCGCCTGCGTCAGGGTCAGTTCGGTCAGGTTGGTCATCTGATGGTCTCGTGCATGCCCGCGTAGGAAAGACCGGGCAAGTATAGCATATGCGCGGGGAGCGGCGGTATAGTTGCGCGGGTTTCGAAAAATTACCTGTCTGGAGAGACACAATTGAAGACCGTGCTGGAAAAAAGCCGCTACATGATGGTCCTGGCCACGCTGGGATCGTTTATTGCCTCACTGGCCACGCTGATCTACGGCCTGATTACCGTGGTGCAGATCATCCTCAAAGCCTTCACCAGCGAGATTGGCAAAACCGGGGCCAAGCAGCTTTCGGTCGATTTCCTCACGGTGGTCGATATCTTCCTGCTGGCGTCCATCCTGTATATCGTCGCGCTGGGCCTGTATGAGCTGTTCGTGGACGAATCACTGCAACTGCCGGGCTGGCTGGAGATTACGCACATCAATGACCTGAAGGTGAAGCTGCTGGGCGTGGTGGTCGTGATGATCTCGATCAGCTTCCTCGCAGAGGTCACCATCTGGGACGGTGACACCGATATTCTGGCGTACGGCGTGGCGGTGGCGCTGGTGCTGGCCGCGATTGCCTATGCCAGCGGCATCAAATTTGGTAGCGGCGGCGGCAGCAGCACTCCCGAATAGGCTCGTCCCGAAAGTCAGGCGGGCCGGAACCAGCGCTGTCCGTAACGCTGCTCCTGCACCAGCTCGCCTGACTCGGCCAGAAATTCCAGGTGCGCCAGCGTCTCGGCCAGCGCGAAGCGCATCTGGTGAATATCCAGACTCTCCATGTCAAAGACTTTGCGCGCCACGTCATACACGGTCGCGCCGCTTCCGGCCTCGTCTGCCATCCAGCTCAGCCGGTGGGCATGATGCGCCTGAATCTCGTAGATGCGCCCGCGCCAGTCCTCAATCGGCTCGAAATGCCCGGTCAGCGCCAGCCGCACGGGCAGGTCCAGCAGGCTGTCCAGCGAGGCCAGATAGCGCCGCAGCGGCGAGGCATCGCCGTCCGGCCACAGCCCGATGTTGGGCGTGATGCGGTTGAGCACATGGTCGCCGGCCAGTAGCACCCCATCGGCCTCGCTGAAAAACATGACATGCCCGTCGCTGTGGCCGGGCGTCTCAATGATGCGCCACGAGCGCCCGCCAAAGGTGATCGGGGCGGCGATGTCCAGGTCGCGCAGGCGCGTGGGATGCGGCTCGGTGGCCTGCGCGGTGATGTCGGCGTAGGCGGCGATTTCCGTCGCCAGCGGGGTATCCGCGCCACAGCCCACAAACCAGCGTTTCATCACCTCCGAACGGCCTTCGCGCTCCATCCAGGCGATGCGCGCCGCCTCGCGGTCACGCGCGCTGATGAACACGGTCGTGTGGCTGAGCTGCTGCAGCAGGCCGGCCATGCCGAAATGATCGGGATGCATGTGCGTCAGCAGCACCTGGCGAATGTCGCGCGCGTGGCGGATTTCAAGCGCGTGAAAGGCCTGAAGCCACGTTTGTATGGATGTCTCGCTGTGGTTCAGTCCGGTATCGATCAGCGTCCATGACCCGTCGGTGTGGCGCGCTGCATAGCAGTTCACCCAGCGCAGGCGATAGGGCAGCGCGATCGGCACCAGCGTGATGTCGGTCGCGCTGGTCGGGCCGATGACCGGTTCGTAAGGCATGACAGAATCATCCATTTCGGTGCATAACGTGTCATAAAGGTTCACGAATCTGCTGAAACTTTGTCACAGATTCATCGTATAGGGTCATATAGATTCTGTAAGTAACGTGACAGCATACCGCAATTTGGGGGAAAATATCGTGTTCAATTCATATTCAGACGTTCATGTGCAGGAACAACGACGCAAAGACCTGATCGAACGGGCGAAGCTGGAACGCCTGGCCCGCGAGGCCGAGGCCAAGCCGGAGCGCGTGAAGCGTGGCCTGGCCCGCCTGCTGGATGACCTGCGCCGCATGCCGGAAGCCTCCGCTGAAACAGAACCGGCTACCAGCCCATCGTAAGCTTGATGAATGCGTATGCCTCGCTTACTTTTCGGAATTGATGTTCGGCTTCCTCTTTCGGTAATGTGCTTACATCCGGGTGAAGCTCGCGGGCCATTTTGCGGAACGCGGCCTTCACCTGTTCGCTGTCTGCCCCACGGGCCAGCCCAAGCTGCGCCAGCGATGTGTCCAGCCGCGTCATCCTGACAGGTGCGGGACGGGGTGGCGCTTCTGCCTGGTCGTGCATGTGCGCATCGCCAAAGGTGTCGCGGCTCCAGCTGTAGGTGCGCGTCTGGCCTTCATGCACCTGTTTACGGAAGGCATCGCGCCCCGCGCTGTAATCGGCCTGTTTCCAGAACGCCTCACTGCCCAGCGTGGCCATCAGCCACTCGCCTTTGACCGAATTTGGGTGGCGCACGCTGATCTTGTAGTAGGGCAGATGATGCACCGCGATATCCGGCCCATACCACACTTCGCGCTCGTCGCCCCGTCCAAACGACTTGAAATGCACCTGGCCGATGCTCGGCTGGTCGCCATTCATACGATAGGTATAGAACTTGTCGCGGAACAGCGCATGCAGCGCGATCAGCCCGTCATCGGGCGTCAGCCGGCTGCCGTCGGCCGGTGCCAGCGCCGCGTCTATGATGAACAGCGTGCCGATGCCGATGCGCGTGTTCTCGCTGACGATCTTCTTCAGCATGCGCGTTTTGGCCGGGCTGTCCAGCAGATAGATGTGGATGATCGACGCGCTCCACGTCACGGCCACCAGATCGGCCTCGCGGCCAAAGCCGCACGCACGCACGCTCTCCACACCGGCCAGCTGGCGCGCCAGCCACCGCTTGATGGTCTCTTTCATGTCTTCAATAAGCCTGTGTTAACCTGCCTGTGTAGTGTACAGGAACGGGTGGGCCATGGGGAAGATCATCCCGCTATTTTCTGAGCTGTTTCTCTAATGCGGCCAGAATTTCGCTGACTTCCTGCTGGCGCTGCGGCTCGGCATAGGGCAGATAGCCGCGCAGGTCGCTCATCGCCAGCGGGGTATCTTCCGGCATCCCGCGAGAGGCGCGTGCCAGCCCGCGGTTCAGGCGCGCCTCGTGCAGCATCGGGTTGAGCACCAGCGCGCGGTCGTAATCTTCGATGGCCTCGTCCAGCTGGTCCAGGCTGAGGTGTGCCACGCCGCGATTATAGTAGGCGCTGGCATGCTGCGGATTGAGCGCAATCGCCACGTCATAATCGCGCAGCGCAGCACCAAAGTCGCCGGTATCCGCATACACGGCCCCCCGGTTGACATAGGCCAGCGTATAGTTTTCGTCCAGCAGGATAGCGCGCGAGTAATCGGCCAGCGCGCCTTCGATATCGTTCTGCGCGTAGCGGGCCGTGCCGCGATTGTTGTAGGCCGCAGCCAGGCGCGGATTGATAGCAATCGCGAAGCCGTAATCGGCCAGCGCGCCGTTCATGTCGCCATGCGAGTAGCGCAGGATGCCGCGCCGGTTATAGGCCTCGGCAAAGCGCGGATTGATGCGCAGCGCCTGGTCGTAGTCGCTCAGCGCGCCGGGGATGTCGCCCGATTCGGCGCGTGCCGCCGCGCGATTATAGTACGCCTGCGCGTTGTCGCCCTGCTGAAGCGCCGCCTCGTGGTCGGCCAGCGCGCCCGACAGGTCGCCGGTCAGGCGTTTGGCCGCGCCGCGCTGGGTGAGCGCGTTCGAGGCATTTGGATTGAGCTTGAGGGCTTCTTCGTAGTCTTTCAGCGCGCCAGACAAATCGCCGGTGACTTTTCGGGCCTGGCCGCGATGATAGAAAGTCTCGGCACGCGGTTGCAGGCGCGCTGCGGCGTCGAAGTCGGCCACCGCGAGCTGGCTGCTGTGGACGTCTCCACGCGTCTTGTAGGCGATGCCGCGATTGAAATAGGCGGTCGCATAGGTCGGGTCGATCACCAGGGCGGACGTATAATCGGCGATCGCCCCGTCATAGTCGCGCAGCAGGTATTTCAGCGAGGCGCGGTTGTTATAGGCCGGGGCATAGCGCGGCTGGCAGGCCAGCGCGGCATCATAATCCTCCAACGCGGCCATCAGGATGGCGCGCGCTGCCGACGGATGATCGGCCTGCTGGGTGGCTTTGACCTTCTGCGCGTGGCCGCGATTGGTGTAGGCGGTGGCATAGTCACGGCGGATGATGAGGGCCTCGGTGAAGTCCTCAATCGCGCCATCGATGTCGTTGCTGGCGCGCCGGGCCAGCCCGCGATTGTTATATGCGCTGGCAAAATGGCTGTTCAGGCGGATGGCCTCGTCAAAGTCGGCGATGGCCCCGGCCATGTCATTCAGCGTGCGCTTGACCAGCCCGCGATTGTTATAGGCCACCGGGTCTAGCGGGCGCAGGCGCAGTGCCGCGTCAAAGTCGGGCAGGGCGGCCAGATAATTCTTGCGCCGCACGTGCAGCACGCCGCGCTGAAAATAGGCCTCGGCATAGTCGGGATGCAGACGGATCGCCTCGCTGAGCACCGGAATCGTGCTCACGTCGTCTTCCTGGCACAGCGCCAGGTTGAGCAGGTATTCGGCTTCAAGCTGGTCATCGCTGGAGACGGGCAGGCGCAGCGCGCGGTTTAACTTGCGCTGCACGGCCGGTTCTTCCGGCGCGGGAGGGGCATCCGGGCTGCTGGCCCGCGTCAGCGCCTGCATCAGCCGCGCCGCAAATCGGCTGACCGGCTCATTGACCGGCGCGGCGGTGATGCGCGTGTTTTTCAGGCCGCGCAGCGCGTTCAGTTTGGCATGTTCGTCCAGCTCGGCGGCATACATCAGCACCAGCACAATTTTGCGGCCAGCGTCTGCGCCGATGCGGATTTCCTGCGCGATGCGTTCGTCGGCGGGCTTGTTGGCCAGCGTGGCCGGGCCGGCCAGCACAATCAGAAATTCGCGCGCGCGAATCTGCTGCTCGACAGCGCTTGTGAGCAGTTCATCAGGATCAAGCAGCACATCCGCACCGGCATCGTGGAGGGCGTGAAACAGCGACAGGGCAAACAGTCGCGATACGTCACGCCGGTGGCAGAGATAAACCGTAGGAGCCATAAGTGCCTGTGTTGCAGGGAACATGATAGGATTCTCGCAGGAATCCTCATGCTTATCTTAGCCACTGCGCCCATACATCGTCAAGCAACCGGAGGCCGGGGCATAACCATGCCAGTCCAAATCGGATTGACAGCCTGCCCTGCCGTGCGTGAAGATGGAAACGGTCCCTTAACGTAAACAAGTCCCGGATTGCAGGCACTTTTCATGCACATCACGCTGTCAGAAAAATGGCTTTTCCGCTCCATCTGCCTGGGGCATTTCATCGTCGACTTCTTCAACGCGATGGGGCCGGTCATCCTGGCGTTTATCAGCGGCCACATCATGGGGCTGACGAACACGCAGATCGGCATCGCTGTCAGCGGCTATCAGATGGCGGGCGCGTTCTCGCAGCCGTTCTTCGGCCTGGCCGCCGACAAGACGGGCGGGCGCTATCTGAGCACCTTTGGCGTGCTGTGGACGATCGCCTTCCTGATCGTGTCGATGATTGGCGCGACGACTGGCATCTACGCGCTCATGCTGGTGCCATTTGTGATTGCTGCGCTGGGCAGCGGCGCCTTTCACCCCATCGGCGCGATGTATGCCTCTGACCATGACAAGGCGCGCGCGTCGCACAATACCTCGCTGTTTTTCCTGTCCGGCCAGCTGGGCGGCGGCGTCGGCCCCACGGTGATCGGCGTGCTGCTGGATGCCTTTGCCACGCGCAATACCATCTTCACCGACTCGCTGGGCCCGCGTTTCAGCAACCTGCTGGTGGAGCATGGCACGCTGACGCCGATTGCGGTGCTGGGCCTGATGGCTGTGCCCGCCGTGCTGCTGATGCTGTTCACCATGCCCAACCGCATGAAGTGGATCGAGACGCATCCGCCGCGCGTGAAGGGCAATGGCGGCATGACCTCGCCGCTGGCCACTGGCCTGATCGTGTATCTGGCGGTCAATATTGCCCTGCGCGCGCTCTCGAATCCCGGTTCTGCCGCGTTCGTGCCGCGCATCTTCGCGCTCAAGGGCTGGCCTGCCAGTGAATATGGCATCCTGACCGGCGCGTTCTGGCTGTCGGGCGGCATCGCCGGGGTGATTTTTGCGCGCTGGGCCACCCGCTTCGGCAGCCGCACGGTCATCGCCGTCACGCTGATACTGGGCGGCCCGCTGATGCTGCTGCTGCCATCGGCCGATACGGTCGGCGTCGCCCTGCTGATGACGCTGCTGGTCGGCGCGCTGACCGGCGGCAGCCACAGCCTGCTGGTGGTGATGGCGCAGCAGCTTCTGCCTGCGCGCAAGGGCTTCATCAGCGGCCTGTCGCTGGGCTATATGTTCGGCATGGGCGCGCTGGGCACGCTGCTGATCGGCGCGCTGGGCGACCGCATCGGCCTGGAGGCGGCCTACCAGTTTGTCGGCATCGTCACCGTCGTGTCCGGCGTGATGGCGCTGCGCCTGCCGTCTGACGAGGCGCTGGCCAGCAGCGCGGCCGCCAATGCCGCGCATCAGGCGGCGCTGAATGAGCTGTCGGTGATTTCCGCCGAGGCCGACGCTGCACGCGCCTGACGCACCCCGCACGCTTCCCATACGTCCCATACGATCACCCGTTTTGTACGGGTATCTTAATGCAGACGGTTTGCTTAGCGTTGGTTTTCCGCGCTACAATGAAGATCGCAAGTTGTCTTTATATTCCCTTCATTGGAGGAAGCCGTGAGCGAAGACAGATACGTCATCGGTCTCACTGGCAATATCGCGGTCGGCAAAAGCGTCGTCCGGCAGATGCTTCAGCATCTGGGCGCCGGCACCATCGATGCAGACCAGCTCACGCACCAGGCCATGTCGCCTGGCGCGCCTGCTTATGCGCCTGTTGTGGAAATGTTTGGCAAGTTCATCCTGAATGAAGATGGCACGATCAACCGCGCCCTGCTGGGCAGCATCGTTTTTTCTTATCCCGATGCGCTGGCAAAGCTGGAAGCGATCATCCATCCCATCGTCGCACAGGGGATCATGGCCATTGTGGCGCGTTCGAAGCAGAAGCTGATCGTCGTCGAGGCGATCAAGCTGCTGGAAAGTAATCTGAAGACTCTGGTGCAGTCTGTGTGGGTGGTGGATGCTTCGCCCGACACGCAGATCAGGCGTCTGACCGAAAAACGCAGGATGTCTGAGGATGAAGCGCGCAAACGCATCGTGGCGCAGCGTCCGCAGGCCGACAAGATTGCCCGTGCCAACGTCATCATCATGAATGACGCCGATGTGGAGCAAACCTGGAAGCAGGTGCAGGACGCTTTCAGCAAGCTGCCCTCGAAAATTCGCGGCGTGCCCGATGCGCCGGTGGTCAGCAAGGCCACCGACAGCGCAGGCGTGCAGACGCTGTCCAGCGGGCTGGAAATCACCGTCAGGCGCGGGATGCCCGCCAACGCGGAAGAAATTGCCCAGTTTGTCAATGCGCGCACCAATCGCACGCTGTCGCGCATGGATATCATGCTGGCCTTTGGCGAGAAAAGCTATCTGATTGTGCAGGATGGGCAGCAGAAAGTGATCGCGCTGGCCGGCTGGCAGGTGGAAAACCTGATCACCCGCGTGGATGAGTTTTATCTGGCGCCGGGCGTGCCGCGCGAGCCGATTGTGCGTTCGCTGCTGAACGCGGTCGAGGAAGCCAGCCGTGAGCTGCAAAGCGAAGTCAGCTTTGTCTTTTTGCCCAAGACGACGCCGAAAGACATCGGTGAAGCTTTTCTGGGCGCGGGCTATCAGCCGCTGCGCCTCGACCAGGTCAAGTTTCCGGCCTGGCGCGAGGCCGCGCACGAGCTGGTCACGCCTGACAACGTCGGCCTGATGAAGCAGCTCCGCGCAGACCGCGTCATGAAGCCGATTTAATTCAGCCGGACGAACACGCCCAGGGTTGTCAAAGCAGCGTTTTGCATTGATACCGCCGGGCGCATCGCGATGCGCCCCTACAGCGCCAATCTCATGAGGTTGGCGCCAACACAAGGAATTTTGAAGAAACAACAGGTCATTGTGACCTGCCAGGCACGCAATCGTAGGGGCGCGTCGCGACGCGCCCGCCGAAACAAACGACAAGATTGCCTTTCAGATAAACGCTGTGTCTGCCGCCCATAACATGCACAGCCAACCGTTTTGCGCTACACGCAACCCTCAATCGCCAGTATAATCACGAGTACCTGCCCATGATACGAGTGGCCTGAGATGCAAAGACTAGCTGAATTGTCGATCGTGCGCTGGGCGCGGGTGCATCCCCGTCTGGCGGCGTGGATTGTGCTGTCGGTCGGGATGATCGTCATCCTGCTGATTGAAGCCTCCAACGTGGGCCTGTTGCCCGGCCAGGTCATCGCGCTGATGGCGGCCTGCGTGCTGGTAGCTGGCGCGTGTGTGTGGATCATCTCGTGGGAAGATGCCGACGATGTGGAAGCCCCGGCTGACCCGTTGAAGTCGCCCACACCTGAGGCAAATGCGACGGCCGTTGAAAAAGATGCGGAACCCGCCTGACGCGAGTCATCCGTCGCACAAATGATGCCAGACCCAAAAGCAGCCCCGCGGCTGCTTTTTTTATGTCGATGTGCATCAGCGGATGGGGGCAGCCGTCGGGCAGCCGGGCGGGCCCTCCGGCGGATAGACCCATGTCTCCAGCACCGGCTCATCGGCGGTCATCAGCCGGAATTCCTGATAAGTCGCCAGCAGGGCGGGGCAGTCGCCCAGAATCTGCGCGGCCTGCCCCTGCAAATACCAGCACTCGAAGCGGCGCTCTGGCACCGGCACATCCTGCACGACCTGAAGCGTGGCGCAGCGGTTGAAATTGGACTGTGCGAGGGCGAAATTGCCGTTGAGGAAGTATTCGCGCCCAAGCTGATACCAGCCATCAGACCAGCCGGGCGCCATGCGCGTGACCTGGGCGCAGTAGTCCAGTGCGGTATCGTGTTCGCGCAGCAGCGTCGATACTTCGCACAGCCTCAGGCGCGCCTGCACGTTGGCGTCGTCCAGCGTGAGCACCTGGAAATAGGCGACCGTGGCGGCGTCGGCATCGCCGGTTTGCAGGGCATACAGCGCGCGGTCGAAATACAGCGGCACCAGCGTGCTGCTCAGGCGGATGGCTTCGTCGATGGCGGCCACCGCCGCGGGATAATCGCCAGTGTCATTGTAGGCGGCGGCCAGGATACGCAGCGCGTCGGTGCGATCGGTATCATCGGATGAGGCGCGCACGGCCTCCAGCGCCTCACGCACGGCGCGGTCATGCGCGCCCGCCCGGCTGTAGGCATAGGCCAGGGCTGCGCGCGCGCTGCTGTGCTCTGGCAGCACCGCCAGCACCGCATTGGCGGACTCTCCGGCGCTGGCGGTCAGGCCGTTGGCGGCCAGCGCAAAGGCATAGGCGACACGAATCAGGGGCATGCTGGGGGCAGACTGCACGGCGCGGGTGGTCAGCGTCAGGGCTGTTTTCAGGTCGTTGGCGCGGTCGTAATCGCTGCTGCCCCGGTACAGATAGGCGCGCGTGACCAGCAGCACAGCGCGGTCGTAGATGTCGGCTGGGGCGGCCGGGTCGGGCTGAATCTCACGGGCCAGCGCGATCGTCAGCGACAGGTCGCCGCGCAGAAAGGCCGCCTGCGCCTGCGAAAGCTGCTCGGCAGAGGGCACGCCGCTGGTCGCGCTGACGTTGTGCCGTGTCAGCCACAGCCAGGTCACGCTGGCCGCGCCGGCCACAATGCCCACCAGGAACAGCAGCGAGGCGCAGCTGAAGCGGCGGCGTGCCCCACGATTGGATGACGAATAACGCGAGCGCACCATCATGGTGATAAAGCCCTGTCGCCCTGTCGCATGCACGTGAAAACGTAGCGCGAGCCAGAGCCGGATGAAAGAGTCGGTGTATGGATTGTCAGAAGCTGGTATTGTGCGTAGAGTGTAACGTAGTCACACGGCGCATGAAAGTCGTTTGTGTCCTGAAGTGCGCGCGTTTCATTGTGCAACTTGTCCAGCAAGGGAAGATGCGATGCTGCAATCAGAGACGTATCTGTTAGTGATTGGCGTGCCTCCTGAATATGAGGCGGCCATTCTGGAAGCTATCGCCCAGGGCGGGGCGGGCGTGGTGGGCGACTATACCCACTGCGCGTTCGTGTGGCGCGGCGAGGGGCATTTTCGGCCGGGGCCGAATGCCAGACCCGCCGTTGGCGAGGTCAGCACGGACAATGCCATCCCCGAAATCCGCATCGAGACCACGGTGACGCACGACCGTCTGAAAGGCGCGATTGCGGCCATCAAAGCGGTCCATCCGTATGAGGAGCCGGTGATTTACATTGTGCCCATCCATGACTGGCGGACTGTGCTGGAAAGCTGAGCGCACGGGGCAACAAAAACGGGGACAGGCTGATTGACCAGTCCTGTCCCCGTTCTGTTTGCGTTACTGCCCTGAACCGTCAGCCGGTGACCGGCACGGTGTTGAGATCGCCCTCGACAAAGTCGAAGAAGCCGCTGGAGACCCAGCCGATCGTGCCGCGGAATTCGACCTGCACCCAGCCATTGCTGGCGGTGCGGCCAATCACGGGCAGGATTTCGCCCCACGGGATGCGCCCGATCTGGGCGGATTCAGTGGTGGGCGCGGCGCGCAGGCGCAGGCCGCTGTTCGTCTGGATGACGACGCCGGTCGCGTTTGAGGGCGCGCCAGAGGTCGTGAACGGCCCGACGACCGGGGCATTGAATTCATTGCCATTGACGAACAGGTAGTAGCCCCACACCCAGCCCTGGAAGCCGCTGAGCTGAAGCAGGAACCAGCGCGCATCGGCATCGCGGCCGATCACGGCGTAGGTCTGGCCGCGCAGCACGCGGCCCACCACCGGCGCGCCGATATACGGCTCGGAGCGGGTGAGCAGCACGGTGGCGCGCACCACGGTGCCGGTTAACGCACCCGGCGGAATGGCCGGCAGCGAGGTTGGCGGGATGCGCGTGGCCGAGGGCGTCGGGCCAAAAGTGGCCGTGGGAGCGCCAAAGACCGTCGGGGTGCCGACGATGCCTGTGCTGACCTGGAACCACTGGAATTGCAGCGCGGCCTGGTCGATGCCCTCGAAATATTCGACTACCAGCGTGTGCGGCCCCTGCGTCAGGCTGATGCTGAAGGTATCGTTGGTGAGCACGCGGCCAACGAACCTGTCCAGCACGATCACACCGTCGATGAACACGCGCACGCCGTCGTCGGACTGCACGCTGAACTGATAGGTGCCGGCGTTAAACTGCTGCACCGAGGTGTAGCGCGCGCTGAAGTTGTCGGACGGCACGGCCGGGTTGGGCGAGCCGGTGCCCCAGAAGAAGTTGATGCCCGAAGGCAGCGACTCGGTGAATACAGGCGTGCCTGACAGGGACGTATTGTTGAAATACTGGGCTGTCCAGCCGACGCCGAAATCGCGTGAGGGTGCGGCACCGGTCCGCGAGGCGAAAATGCCGCCCGCGCTGAACACGATAATGACCGCAAAGAGAGCGAACCACCGCTTGATCATGCCGAATCTCCCTGTTTCCTGCGCGCGCTGGCCCACGACCAACCGCTTTCGTCATCTGTCTGCGCCGTGTGGCGCGCCCGCTTAAGCAGATGCTAAGCAGAATATGGTTCAGTATAGCGCGGCGTGCATTTCCACGCACAGAAATTGTGTTGGGAAATCGGTACTGCCCCGGCATATGGGAGACAATCGACGATGTATCAATCGGTAAAAGACAAGCTGGTGTTTGTGACGGGCGGCGCGCGCCGGGTGGGGCGTGCCATCGCGCTTGGATTTGCACGGGAGGGCGCGCACGTCATCATCCACCACAGCAATTCTGATGCGGCGGCCGCCGAGACCGCCGCCGAGATTCGTGCGCTGGGCGTGAATGCGTGGGTGGTGAAGGGTGACTTTCGCCAGCTTGCCGAGATTACGGCGGCGTTTGCGCACATTCAGGCCGAGATTGGCGTGCCTGATATCCTCGTCAACAGCGCGAGTAATTTTGAATCGGGCGACTTCCTGGAGGTGACGCCGGAAAGCTGGCAGATGGCCATCGACGTCAACCTGACCGCGCCATTTTACTGCTCGCAGCTGGCCGGGCGCCTGCTGCGCGATGCTGGCAAGCCCGGCTGCATCATTAATATCGGCGACACGGCGGGACAGCGCCCGTGGCCGCACCGCCCGCAGCACAGCGTCAGCAAGGCTGGCCTGCTCATGCTGACCGATGTGACGGCGCGTGCGCTGGCCCGCTACAACATCCGCTGCAACGTATTGGTGTTCGGGCCGATCCTGCGCACAGACAATCTGCCCGACGAGGTGTGGGCGCGCGTGGAGGGTCGCCTGCCGCTGAAGCGCAGCGGTGACCCGGAAGATGCCGCCCGCGCCTGCCTGTTTGTGGCCACCAACGACTTCATCACCGGCGCGCATATCAATGTGGACGGCGGCGAAAACCTGGGCGACGGGTCGATGTAGGCGCGGTTTCTACGCTGCCGAACAATGAGCGCGCCCGTGTATTGCCTCGTCATGGCGCAGATTGTTTGGTATACTGCGAGGCCTGTCGAACATCCATTTCCGGAGGGTAATTACATGGGTGTCCTAATTAGCCTGATCATCATCCTGACCGCCGCTGCCACAGTGGTGGGCGTGATGTATATGGTATTGCAGGAGAAGCACGAGCACGAGGAATGGTTCATTCCGCCGGAAGAAACGCCGGCTCTGCCCGCGGCTCCTGCTGCGCTGCCCGAAGAAACGCCAGCCGCCCAGCCGGCTCAGCAGCAGTCCGCCGACGCGTAACCCGCGGCTCCACACCTGCACGCTGTGACTCCACGCCGTCCGCGCATCCGGTTTACCCTGTTTCTGTATACGGGTGCCCTGCTGCTGCTGACGGCGTTGTTTTTTCATCGCCTCGCCCTGACCGGCGACCTGATGGGTCGCGGCGATGCGCTGCTGTATTTCACCCCGTACTGGCACCTGCGCGCCGAAGCCCTGCGCGGGGCGGCCTCGCTGTTATGGACGCCTGACCTGTTCATGGGTGTGCCCGTGCTGGCCAACAGCCAGATCGGCGCGCTGTATCCCCCAAACTGGCCTCTGACCCTCTTTTCCGCCCCGGTCGCCCTCAAGCTGAGCCTGATGCTGCACGCGTTTTTCGCGGCGCTGGGCGCCTTTGCCCTGGCGCGGACGGCGCTCGACGTCAGCCGGATGAGCGCGCTGGCCGCCGGGCTGGCCTTTGCGTTCAGCGGCTATCTGGGCGCGCAGACCGAACACGTCAATCAGTTTCAGGGGTTGGCCTGGCTGCCGTGGCTGCTGCTGATCCTGCATGTGGGCGGCAGCACGACGACCCGGCCCGGATTTGCCGCTGGGGCGCTCGGCCTGGCGGGCGCGCTGGCGCTGCAGTTTCTGACCGGCCACACGCAGACCGTCTTCATCAGTATTGTCGGGCTGGGCATTGTCGCGTTGGCGACGCGCCGCGTGCGTCCGGTGGCGCTGCTGGCCTGCGCCGGATTGCTCGCCGCCCCGCTGATCGCGCCGCAGCTCATCCCCACGCTGGAATTGAGCGCGCAGTCGGTGCGGGCTGGCGGCCTGCCAGTCAATGAAGCAGTCTCGTTTTCGCTGTCCCCGTTCGTGATCGGGCGCGGCCTGCTGCCGGCCTATGACGGCCTGCTGTTCACCGAATACATCGGCTATATCGGCGTGATTGGCCTGGGGCTGGCCGCGCTGGGCGGATTCAATGGCGGCGCGAAACGCTGGCCGTGGCTGCTGCTGTGCGCCGCTGGTCTGCTGCTGGCGCTGGGCGCGTATAACCCGCTGTATCTGCTGCTGGCGAATCTGCCACCGCTGAATTTATTCCGCGTGCCTGCGCGCTGGCTGGCGCTGGCCGTGCTGGGCGGGGCGATGCTGGTCGCGCTGGGCGTGGAGACGTTTCACCGGGCGGGCTATCGGCAGCAGGGCGCGATTGGCTTCGGCGTCATCATCCTCGTATGCATGGCGTACCTGGCCGGACAATCGGGCACGCCGGATGTGCCCGTGCCCAACGCGGTGACGCTGCTGGGCTGGGCGGTCGCGCTGACCGTGTTCTTCGGGCTGATTCGCTTTTTCAGCAAACGGGACGCGATCTATCTGCCGGTAGCTGCCTGCCTCGCGCTGGGCATCGAGCTGTTCGCGGCGTCGCTGGTGCTGCCCCATAACCAGACCGTGCAGGCCGACGCGCTGGCGGACACCCGCTTCACGGCGGCGCAGGTGCGCGTGCTCAACGAGCCTTTGCCGGTCGCCGGGCGCACGCTCACGCTGAGCGACCTGACCTGGGACACCTATGACCTGGGCGCGATCACGCGGCGCTACCAGGATGGTGGGTATTCGGCGCTCTCGCTGCACAGCGCGCTGACGGCTGCCAAAGCCTGGGACGCCCTGCGCGCCAATCTCGGCCTGATGGTCGGGGTTCCCACGGCAGACGGCTTCGATGGCGGGCTGCTACCGCTGCTAAGCTACGCGGACTTTTCTGCCCGCCTGACGCCCGACGGCCTGCCTGTTGCCGATGGCCGCCTGATCGAGGCGCTCAGCATCGACGCGTGTGGGGCGGCCTGCGTGCCGGATGCCGGGCTGCTGGCGCAGATGAACGTGCGCTGGCTGATCCTCGACAAGACGCATGACGTGTTTGCCGACGAACTGGCCTATGATGTCGGCCTGCCCATGCGCGAGGCGGCGAGATATCAGAATATTCAGGGCTTCACGCTGACGGAAATCCATGTGCTTTATATGTGTGATTCTGCGTGTGAATCTGGGCTTGCGCTGTCTCTGGATGGCCTGACGCCAGACCTCGCCCGTGACGATGAGGTGCAGGGCTATCGCCTGGCCGTGTTTGCGTCAGACGAGGCGATTGCCCCGGAAACGGTTGACGTGCGCCTGGCCGGTGCCGTGATTCACGCGGTCACGCTGGTCGATGCGCGCACGCGGGCATTTCAGCAGCTTGCGCCGCTGCCGTTCACGCGTGTGCTTTCCAGCGAGCTGAAAGTGTATGAGCACGCCGATGCGCGCTATGCCTTTCTGGCCGATGAAAGTGGGGCGATGCTGGCGGGCGACGGTGTGCGCGTGCTGGCGCAGTCGGATGAGGGCGAAACGCTGTCCGTTAGCGCCGATCAGCCGCGCCTGCTGGTCGTCAGCGGGGCGGATTATCCCGGCTGGTCAGTGACCGTAAACGGTGAATCCGCCGACATCGTCCGGCATCTGGGCTTCTTCCGGGCGGTGCAGGTCCCGGCGGGCGACAGCACGGTCGTGTTCACCTATGCACCGCCGTGGTGGCCGATGGTGCCGCTGGCCGGTGGCGTCGCGTGGGTTGGTTGGCTGGCCGCGCTGGTCGTGCTGTGGGCGACGCGTCCGTCATTGCCATCTTCATCAGCACCAGCGGGCGACGCTTCAGCCGAGGCATCCGGCCCGAATGGCCGCCCGCTGAAAGTGTCGAAGCTGCGGTTGCGCTGAGGGGTGGGTATTTTAATCCCGGGCGAACGAGAAAACCACGGACGAGGCGGGCCTCGTCCCTACGACATGTGTGTTTGTAGGGACAACGCCTGCGTTGTCCGATTCGCCTGCGTTGTCCGATGCGCCTGCGTTATCTCCGATGCGCCTGCGTTGTCCGTTACGCCCCACCTAGAACGGCAGCGTATACGTCGGGTCCTGCGTGATATTGTTGAAGCGAATCTCGAAATGCAGGTGCGCGCCGCTGGAATTGCCGGTCGAGCCGACCGCGCCGACCACCTGGCCTGCGTTGACATACTGGCCGCAGCCGACATTGATCGCGCTCATGTGCGCGTACAGCGTCATGAACGAGCCGTGCACCAGCACGACGGTGTTGCCATAGCCGTAGGTATTCCATCCCGCAAACACGACCGTGCCGCCATTGGCCGCAAAGACCGGGGCGCCGGGTGACGCGGCCAGATCGACGCCGGTGTGGTACGACGAATAGCCGCGCGTCCACTGATAGCTGCCGGGATTCATCGGATAGCTCCACGCGCCCGGATTACCCGGATTATCCACCCAGCCGCACGAGCCCGGATCGCCCGGCTCAAAGTTCACCTGGCCGCCGGATACCGAGGAGTTTTGCGCGCCGCTGGTGCTGTTGTCTTCGCCGCCGCGGGTTTCTACGCGCGCCGTCCAGGTGATGACCTCGGCCTCGCCGCCGGGCACGACCACCTGAGTGCCGGTGGGCAGACTGGTTTCGGGCGTCGCGCCAAACAGGTCGTTGAATTCAGAGTCGATGATGGCATACGGGTCGACGCGGAACTGGGCCGCGATATCCGCGATCGTCTGCTCGGACGGGACGGTCCAGTATGCGCCGTCCACCGGCAGGATGTTGATCTGGCGGCCGGGGCGCAGCCCGCCGATGATCGAGCGGTCATTGGCCCAGGCGATGCTTTCCGGCTTCAGGCCATAACGCTCGGCGATGCTGAAGATGGTGTCGCCGTCCTGAATCTCGTATTCGATCACTTCTGTGCGCGGACGGTCGGGGATGATCGTGAACGGGTTATAGGTGTTGCGCACAAACTGGAAGGCGCTGCCGCTGGAGGCCGCCACCGACTGGGCGGGCGGCTGCGACAGGAACGAGGCGATCTGCGCGGGGTCCAGCGTGGGCTGGGCGATGATCGGCGCCTGCGTGGGCTGCTGCTCGATCTGCTGCGTATCCGTGTTGACCGGCGGCTGCGTGGGCAGGGCGATCACTTCATTGGTGATGGCGTCGTTGGTGTCCACGTCTGGCGTCTCGGCGGGCGGCGCGGGCAGCACCAGGATGACGACGGTCGCAATCGTGAAAATCATCGCCCCCAGCAGCAGCACGATGCCGGTCGCGCGGCTGCCCTGCGGGCGAATGGCGACCACCTTGCCGGTGTCTGCCAGGTGATCGGCCAGCGGTTCGTCACGCTGAAAATCATCATTCATAGCTGTCTTCCTCGGGGGGTGCCTGTTTTCGCGCACTATACAGCAGCGCCGCACAACCCGCCGTTATGGTAATGCCGTCAAAATGGCCATGCAATAGGCGTTTTGCCTACGCGGGCGGCGTGGCCTCTGGCTGCGCCTCAGGATTGAGCGTCACGGTGTCGATGGTGAACGGCAGGCTGGCCGACAGCAGCGGGATCACCAGCGAGGCCTGGTCGAAATTGGGCACGATGAAGCGCCCGCTGCCCGGCTGGTATTCAATGTCAGATGAACCACGGAACAGCCCGGCGATGTAGTCCAGCGTGCCGGTTTCTGTATTCACCCGCGCGATGCCGTTTTGACCCAGCGCCGCCACATACACCGCGCCATCCGGCGTGACGACCGCGCCGTCGAAGCCGGGCGCGTTGGGCATCTGGCCGTGCGCGTACAGCGTCTCGGTCGCGCCGTCGCTGATCGCCACGCGATAGACCACATTGGTTTCCGGGTCGGTGATGATGAGCGCGTCGCGCCCGGCATCATAGGCGAGGCCGGTCAGGCTGGTCAGGCCGTTATCCGGTGCGGGCGGCGCGCTCCACCACGATTCAGCTTCGACGGTCCCATCAGCAGACGGGGTGAAGCGCAGCACATCGCCGCGCCCGCCATCGCTGACGTATACGCGCCCCTGCGCATCAATGGCCAGGTCGTTGGGCGAGATGAATCCGCGTGAATCAGGCGCCACCGCATAGGTCTCGGTCGTGCCGTCGGGCAGGATGCGCAGCAGCGCGCCGCCGCCGGTGCGCGCATCGGTGTCGATCGTGTCCAGGACCAGCAGCGACCCGTCCGCCAGCACGGCCAGCGCGCTCACGCCGCCAATGGCCTCACGTGTGCCGGGGATTTCCGTCACGCTCCCGTCTGCATCGATGCGCCAGACCGCGCCAGTGGCAAAGCTGCCGGTATACACGCTCTCGTCCGGCCCCAGCGCGACGGCCGCCGGAAAGGCGTCATTATCGGGCAGCTCGGCCAGCACACCGACCGCGACTTCGGGCAGCAGCGCGATCGGCTGCGAGCGCCCGCTGTTGGAGGTGATAGCAAACAGCCCCAGTGTAATCGCCACGATGATGAGCACGCCGCCCACCAGCAGCATGAAGAACACGAAGCGCCGCTGAAGCAGCGAGAGGCGCATGAATCCGGGAGTATTGCGGGCTTGTGGCTGCCTGGCCATAGTCGTGCCTGTCCTGTGGTGAAAGCCTGATGTGATCAACGTGGGGCAAGGGTACCACGACTTTGTGATTAATTGGTGAATAAACGCACAAACACGCCTGCAACCCGACGACTTCCCAACTTTTATCGCCTGACGCGCCGCCTGCGCCAGCACTGCAATTGATAAGTTCCCCGCCACTGATATACAATGCGGCCACTGCTCATCAATGAAGGTTTGGTAAAGCACTATGCAAAAGAGACTCATGCTTTGTCTCATCGTGGTCCTGCTGGCGTCGCTGGCCGCTGCGCCGGTATCCGCGCAGAACTCGCTGATAGACCCGAGCTTTGAAGGGAACTACAGCAATCGCGGCCGCGCGGACTTCAACATCCCCGATGGCTGGCAGATCTGGTTCGCGGAGTCGCCGCGCACCGAGAGCTGGATGAACCTCCAGCCGGTCGCTTTCCCGCACAATGGCCCCGGCCCCAATCCGTATGAAGGCGCGCGTGCGCTGAACCTGAACAAGGGCTATGCCACCTTCACCGCCGCTGTCTATCAGCAGGTGAACGTCGCCGCCAATTCGAACCTGGTCGGCAGCGCGTATGCGTGGCTGAAGACATGTAATCCGGCGCCGAACACGCCCGACTGCGGCAGCGCGGTGGAATCTGGCGCGTATGTGCGCGTCGGCATCGACCCGAACGGCGGCAATAACCCGTATGACACCGACATCGTGTGGTCGGCCAATGCCTTCCCGCATGACCGCTGGCAGCAGGTGAGCGTGAATGCGACCGCCACCGGCACCACCGTCACGCTGTTCCTGTTCGTGACACAGGCCTGGCCGTCGCAGCTCAACAATGTGTATTTTGATGCGGCGTCGCTGACCGGCGGTGGCCCGGGTGGCGCAGCCGCGCCGTCACAGCCGGGTGTCCCCGCTGCCACGCTGATTCCCACGCCGGTGCCGTTTGCCAGCTTTGTGGCGCGCCAGCCCCCCCAGCCGGACGGCTCGACCGTGCACACCGTGCAGGGTGGCGATACGCTGGACGCCATCGCGTTTGCCTACGGCGTGTCGCGCCAGGAAATCCTGGACCTGAACGGCATGGCCCGTGGCAGCTATCTGCTGGTGGGTGACCGGCTGCTGATCGCCAATGCGCCGGAAGCCACCGCCACGACAGCTATTCAGCCGACCAATACGGTCGCGCAGGTGGCGCAGGCCGCCACGCCCCGTCCGACACAGGCCGGCATGGTCATCAGCAGCGGCGCGCTGAGTGCGCTGCGCATCCTGTCCAACGGTGCGGTGGCCTACATCGTGCAGGCGAGCGACACCGCGCAGTCGATCGCGACGGTGAACAACATCACCGTGGACGAGCTGCTGGCCCTGAATGAATTTGAATCTGAATCCGAGCTGGTGGTGGGCGAGGAAATCATCGTGCGCGCCGCGCCGGATGGCTCGACCTATCCTGAAGGCGAAGGCCCGCTGACCGCCGAAGAACCTGTCGCCACTGCTGAAGTGGCGCCGCTGGATATCGCCGTGCCCACGGTGGAAGCCTCTGGCCTGACGCCGGACAGCGCGCCGCCCGCGCCGATCATCAGCATTACGACCGGAGATGTCGCGCCCGCGTTGGATATCGCCAACGCACCGGCCACCATCTGCCTGTCGATGTTCGATGACCAGAACCGCAACCGTCTGAATGAAGTCACCGAGCCGCTGCTGGCCGATGGCACCATCCTGCTGATTAAAGACGGCGAGATGTTCCAGACGTACACCACCACCGGCGACGAACCGGAATGCTTCACCGACCTGCCTGCAGGCGATTACATCGCCAGTGCGATTTCGCCGGCTGGCTATGGCCTGACCACGCCCGAACAACTGATGGTGCGCCCGGCCCCCGGCTGGACGATCAACATCGCGTTTGGCGCGGGCGAAGGCGTGCAGCCTCCCGCTGCCCCTACCAGCACCAACACGTCGGATGCGGGCGCAGCGACCAGCCTGGCGGATGCCGCCAAGCCGGACGCTGTAGCGAAGGGGCCGGAATCGCCCCTGCAGGCCAACGCCAGCTATATCGCCTTTGGGCTGGCGGCGGTGGTCGTCATCATGGGCTCTGGCCTGACGCTGGCGGTACGGGCGCTGGGCCGCTGAATTTGGTTCACGAGTGCGCGGGGGCTTCGGCTCCCGCGTTTTTGTTTCTGGCTGCACCGGGGGACATGACTATGACAGACGTGCGATCAGGTGGCATCGCAATCATCGATTACGGCTCGCAGTATACCCAGCTCATCGCCCGCCGTGTGCGCGAGATGGGCGTGTATGCCGAGGTTTTTCCGCATGATGCGACCCGCGAGAAGGTGAATACCCATCAGCCGCGCGGGTATATCTTCAGCGGCGGGCCAAACAGCATCTATGAGGAGGGTGCGCCGCAGATGCCCGCCTTTGTGCTGGCTGAGGGCGCGCCGACGCTGGGCATCTGCTACGGCATGCAGGCGCTGACGCATGCGCTGGGCGGCGTTGTCGCCCCGGCGCAGGCCCGTGAGTATGGCTCGGCGCGCATCCAGGCCGATGTAACCAGCCCGCTGTTTGCCGGACTGCCAGAATCGCTCGAGGTGTGGATGAGCCACGGCGACCGCATCGACGCGCCGCCGGCCGGATTCGTCCCGATGGCCAGCACGCCGAATGCGCCGTTCGCGGCGATGGGCGACGTGGCGCGCCGGTTATATGGCGTGCAGTTTCACCCGGAGGTGGTGCATACGCCGCAGGGCGCCGCGCTGCTGAAGAACTTTGTGTTTGGCGTGTGCGGCTGCGAGGCCAAATGGTCGGCGGCCAGCTTCATTGAAGACAGTATCGCCCGCATCCGCGAGACGGCTGGCAGTGAGCGTGTGCTGCTGGCGCTGTCTGGCGGCGTGGACTCGGCGGTGGCGGGCGCGCTGCTGCATCAGGCGATTGGCGAGCAGCTGGTGTGCGTGTTTGTGAACACCGGCATGCTGCGCCTGCATGAGCCGGAACACGTTGTCCGGGTGTTCCGCGACCAGCAGGGCATGAATCTGCTGGCCGTCGACGCGACCGAGACGTTCCTTGAGGCGCTGCGCGGCATCACCGAGCCGGAAGCCAAGCGCAAGCTGATTGGCCGCCTGTTCATTGACGAATTTGCCGGGCAGGCGCGGCAGATGTCGGCGCAGGGTGTGAAGTTTCTGGCGCAGGGGACGATTTACCCGGATGTGATCGAGAGCGCGGCCAGCAGCAAGGCCTCGAAGGTCATCAAGAGCCATCATAATGTGGGCGGCCTGCCTGACGACCTGAATTTTGCGCTGATTGAGCCGCTGCGCGATCTGTTCAAAGACGAGGTGCGCAAGGTCGGTGAGGCGCTTGGCCTGCCTGCTGACATCGTGTGGCGTCAGCCGTTCCCCGGGCCGGGGCTGGCGGTGCGCTGCCTGGGTAACCTGATCTGGGAGCGGCTGGAGACGCTGCGCGCTGCCGACCATATCTTCACCAGTGAGCTGGTTGCCGCCGGGCTGACGGACATGGCCTCGCAGTATTTCGCCGTGCTGCTGCCGGTCAAGAGCGTGGGCGTGATGGGCGACAACCGCACCTACGAGGAAGTGATCGCGCTGCGCAGCGTCAGCACCGACGACTTCATGACTGCCGACTGGTCGCGCCTGCCGTATGAGTTTCTGGCGCGCGTGAGCAGTCGCATTGTGAACGAGGTGCGCGGCGTCAATCGCGTCGTCTACGACATCACCAGCAAGCCGCCCGGCACCATCGAGTGGGAATAGCGAAAAACAGCGCGGGGCAGCCAGATGAATCGGCTGCCCCGCTGCTTTATGTATTGTGAAGACCTGTGCTGCCGGCTACGGAGCTGCCGTCGGCACGACGGGCACTGCGGTCGGCGCGGGGGCGCGGAAGACCGTCACGGACTGCGATCGGCAGACCACGCGGCCATTGACCAGCGCTTCCACGTACCAGCTGAAGCGGAAGCCGTCGCCAATCGCGCCTGCGCTGGCATCAGCCGTCACATTGGTGAAGGTCTGTCCGACATCCCACGAAGCCGCCAGGTAGCCGCCGCCATCCAGGTTGAGGATATTCAGGCGGTAGCCGGTCGCGCCGGGTGCAGGATTCCAGAAGAACACATTCACGCCGTGGGCCAGGCCGTCGGTGGGCGAGGTGGCGCGCAGGTTGGTGCAGTTGATCGCGCCGCCGCCGCTGTTCACGGCATTGCCGCCGGTCACGGTCACGCTGTCACCGGTATTCACGTTGGTCACTGGCACGCTGGTGGGCACCGGGGTGCCGCTGCCACTGCCACTGCCGCCGCCCACGCTGCCCGACGGGCAGGGGATGACCAGCACCTGGCCGGGATAAATCAGATTCGGATTGACGAGGATATTGGCGCGCACGATGGAGCCCACCGTGGTGCCATAGGCGATCGCGATGCGGAACACCGTCTGCCCGCGTGCGACCGTGTGCTGCACGCTGGGACCACAGCTTTGGGCGGTCGGGCTGGCCGACACGCTCAGGAAGCTGGCCAGCAGCAGCATGACCAGCCCGGCAATAACGAAAATGGACAACGTTCGCTTACGCATAAATCCTCTTTTCACCCCACTCTGCGCGCACAATGATTGTCAGTTAGCGGGCCGCCCCGCCATATTACTGACAATTTATATTATGTTACTTGATTGTAATACGAAAACAAAGTTTACGCTCATCATTTTTCGCCTCAATTCATTGAGAAAATCACCCTGTTGGTTTGAAATTGTTTAGATGTGCTTGTGTCCGCTGCACGGAATTTGTATGAATCAATCAGTGGCACAGGGCTGCAAGTTGCTATACTCTTGTGGGCATCAGTGTCAGCATCGCTTATTCTTCTTTCAAACCTGAGATTTGCGAGAAACATCCTATGGCGTTCAACCTCGATTTAAGCGGGTCGTCAGGGTATGACGTCCGCCAGAAACGTAAAGGCGGGATTCTGGCGCTGCCAGCCGTGCTCTGGCTGGGATTCTTCTTTATCATTCCACTGGTCATCGTCATCGCCATCAGCTTCATGCAGCGCGGCGGGCGCGGGGAATTCATCCGCCCCGAATTCACCTTGCGCTGGTATGAGACGGTTTTCAACCAGACGTATTTCCCGGTGTTCGTCGACTCGATCGTGCTGGCGCTGTTCACCACGGTGATCTGCGTGCTGGCCGGATACCCGCTGGCCTTTTTCATCGCCACGCGCAAGGGGCGCTGGTCGTCCAGCATGGCGCTGTTTTTCGTCATCCTGCCGTTCTGGACCAATTTCCTCGTGCGCACCTACGCCTGGCGCCTGATTCTGGGCAATGAAGGACTGCTGAACGGCATCCTGATGTCGCTCGGCATTGTGCAGGCGCCGGTGCAGTTTATGTTCACCGATTTCGCCGTGCTGGTCGGCCTGGTGTATGGCTTCCTGCCGTTCATGGTGCTGCCCATCTATTCCAGTATCGAGCGCTTTGACTTCAGGCTGATTGAAGCGGGCTATGACCTGGGCGCGAATGACTGGCGCGCCTTCTGGCGCATCATGCTGCCGCTGACCGCGCCGGGCGTGGTCGCTGGCTGTATCCTCGTGTTTATCCCGGCGATCGGCTCGTTCATCACGCCAGAGCTGCTGGGCGGCAATCAGGGCCTGATGATCGGCTCGCTGATTCAGCGCCAGTTTGGTGGCACCGGCAACTGGCCGCTGGGCTCTGCCGCGTCGGTGGTGATGATGGCCATCGTGATGCTTGCTTTGATGGTGAACGCCTTTGTCTCTGGACGGAAGAAATAAGCATGACCGAATCAGCCGCCCCCTACACATCCGCTTCATCACGCGTCGATGAAATTTACGTCAACGAAGGCAAAGTCCGGCGCGATATGAACGTGCGCCGCGTCGGCAAAATCGGCCTGCTGATCCAGCCGATCGCCGCGTATTTTTTCCTGTGGGCGCCGATCGTCATCCTGGTGCTGTTTTCCTTCAACGACTCGCGCTCGACCGCTTCGTGGCAGGGATTCACCACGCGCTGGTATACCAACATTTTCAACAATATCGTCGGCTCTGAGGCGCGCTTCTCCACCTCTGAAATGCTGCAAAGCTTCAGCAGCAGCATTATCGTCGCGGTGGCAGCCACGGCCATCGCCACCACGCTGGGCACGCTGGTGGGCATGAGCCTGGCGCGCGGCAATTATCCCGGCAAGCGCATCGTCGACAACCTGCTGTTCCTGCCGGTCGTCATCCCGGAGATTACGCAGGGTGTCTCGCTGCTGATCTTCTTCAACCTGATTTTTGGCTTCCTGCGCGATGTCGGCGCTTCACCGACCCCTGGCTTCGGCACGGTCATCATCGGCCATGTCGTGTTTTCGCTGTCCTATGTGGCGATCGTGGTGCGCGCGCGCTTTGCCGACATGAATCCCAAGCTGGAGGAAGCGGCGCAGGACCTGGGCGCGACGCCGTGGGTGACCTTCTGGCGCATCACCTTCCCGCTGATTCTGCCGGGCGTGATTTCTGGCGCGCTGCTGGCCTTCACGCTGTCGCTGGACGACTTCGTCATCACGTTCTTCCTGTCGGGCGTCGGCTCGACCACGCTGCCGGTCTTCGTGTTCGGTCTGCTGCGCACGTCGGTGACGCCGGAAATCAATGCGATTTCGACCATCATCCTGATTCTGTCGACGCTGCTGATCGGCATCGCGATGAGCCTGCAGGGGCGCGAAATCGCCAAAAACTCGTAGCTGAAGGGGACACCGGTATCGTATCTGTGCAGTCACTGACATCGAGCATTTCATAGAGGGGGCCAGGATTCAATGACGTTCATCGCTCGCCGTCTACTGTTGTGTCTGGTGTTGTGTGCGCTGCTGCTGCCGCTGGGGGGCATCACAGCCCAGCGTGCGTGGGTGTGCCCGGATGGCTTCGCCGGGCAGGAACTGCGCATCTGGAACTGGGCCACTTATGTCGCGGAAAACACCATCCCCGACTTTGAAGATGCCTGCGATGTCACCGTGGAGTACGACATCTTCTCGAACAACGAAGATGTGCTGGCGGCGCTGCGCAGTGGTGAAGCGGAATACGACCTGATTTTCCCCAGCGATTACGTCATCGGCCTGATGATCGATGAGGGGCTGCTGCGCCCGCTGAACCCGGCCAATATCCCCAACAGGGTGAATATCAGCCAGTCACTGCGGGATCCCTCGTATGACCCGGGCAATGCCCACAGCATCCCGTACCAGTGGGGCACGATTGGCATCGGCTATGTGCCGGCGCGCACCGGCCTGCTGAATTCATGGGCGCAGTTGTTTGACTATGAGGGTCAGGTGGCCTGGCTGAATGACCTGCGCGTGATGATGGGGGCGGCACTGTCGGTGCTGGGCTACAGCCCGAACAGCATTAACCCTGATGAGATTCTGGCCGCGCGCGACTTTCTGATTGCAAACAGCGACAATGTGATCGCGGTGGCCGAGGATGACGGGCAGGCGCTGCTGGCTGCCGGCTATGTGGATATCGCCGTGGAATACAGCGGGGATATCTTCCAGCTGGCGATGGACTGCATGTGCGACGAATTCGTCTATCTGATTCCAGACGAAGGCTCGCTGCTGTGGACGGATAACATGGTGATTCCGGCCAACGCCGAGAATCCCGACCTGGCTGAGGCGTTCATTGACTACGTGCTGGACCCGTATGTGGGCGCGGACATCAGTAATTACGTGGCCTATGCCTCGCCCAATGAAGCGGCCATCGAGCGCGGCCTGATCGAACGCTCGATGCTGGTCAATACGTCGATTTATCCGCCGCCGGCTGTGCGCGAACGCCTGTATATCACCGACCGCTCGGCTGAAATCCAGGCCCTGTATGAGGCTGCCTGGGAGGACGTGCTGGCGGCCATCGACCCTTGAACCTGGCGGTGCGCGGGCTTGCATTCAGGGGAAAACACGGTATAAACAGGGCGGCTTGTCCGGCCTGAGAGGGTCATACTAGACGATGAGTGGAGAAAAGATGCGGAAACTGCTGCTGACCACAACCGCCCTGTTGATTGCCGCCTCGGCAGCCACTGCCCAGGAGACTGAACTGGAGCCGTGGGCCTGCCCGGAAGGCTTTGAAGGCCAGACGCTGAATGTGTATAACTGGGGCTTCTACATCGCAGAGGATACCGTCGCCAATTTTCAGGAGCTGTGCGGAGTAACCGTCAATTATGACGTGTACATCAGCAACGAAGACCTGATCGCCCGCCTGCTGCAGGGCAATCCCGGCTATGACATCGTGATTCCCACCGGCTATGCCGTGCAGGTGATGATCGAGGAAGGCCTGCTGACGCCGCTCGACCCGGATGCGATTCCCAATATCGCCAACATCAGCCCGGACCTGCTGGACCAGTCGTTTGACCCCGGCAACGTGTACAGCGTGCCTTACCAGTGGGGCACGATCGGCATCGCCTATAACCGCACCGCCGTGGGCGAAGACATCACCAGCTACGAGCAGTTGTTCACCTATGACGGGCCGGTGGCGTGGCTGGAAGATGTGCGCGGGATGCTGGGCATCGCGCTCAATCAGCTTGGCTTTGACCCGAACAGCACCGATGTCGATGAGATTGCCGCCGCGCGCGATTACCTGATCGAGAATGGCGAGAATGTGCTGACCATCGTGATGGGCAATTCCAAGCAATTGCTTCAGGCGGGCGAGATCGACATGGCGATCGACTATCCGGGCAACACCTTCCAGCTGCTGGCGGAATGCAACTGCGACGACTTTGCCTATGTCATCCCCTCTGAGGGCACCCAGTTCTGGATGGACAACGTGGCCATTCCGACCGATGCCCCGAACGAGGCCCTGGCCAACGTGTTCATCGATTACCTGCTGGACCCGCAGGTGAGCGCCGACATCAGCAATTACACTGCTTACGGCACGCCTAACGCGGTCGCGCTGGAAGCCGGCCTGATCGACGAAGCCCTGCTGAACAATCCGGGCATTTATCCGACCGAAGAAGTGCGGGCGCGCCTGTTTGAATCGGTGGCCGATCCGGATAACGAACTGGAATTCAACTTTGCCTGGGATGAAGTGAAGGTGGCCCTGGGCCGCTAGTCATCCCCCTGAATTTTTGGGTGGTCTTGTGGGTATTTGCCGGGTCATACTGGCATTCCCGCTGTGAGTAATGGGACATTCTCTGGAGGAAATGATGCGTAAACTGCTGTTTGCAATGGGACTGGCTGCTCTGGCCGCCGCGCCGGTGATGGTGATGGCGCAGGATGCCGAGCTGGAACCGTGGGCTTGCCCCGAAGGCTTTGAGGGCCAGACGCTGAGCGTGTACAACTGGTCCACCTATGTCGCTGAAGACACTATTTCCAATTTTGAGGCGCTGTGCGGCGTCACCGTCAATTATGACGTGTTTGGCAATAACGAAGAAGTGATCGCCCGCCTGCGCCAGGGCAACCCCGGCTATGACATTGTCGTCCCGACCGACTACGCGGTGACGATTCTGGCCGCCGAAGGTCTGCTGGAAGAGCTGGATCAGGCCAATATTCCCAATCTGGCCAACGTGACTGAATCGCTGCTCGATCAGCCGTTTGACCCGGGCAATGTGTACAGCGTGCCTTACCAGTGGGGCACCATCGGCGTCGGCTATAACGTCAATGCCTTCCCCGACGGCATCACCTCCTGGTCGCAGCTGTGGGCCCACGAAGGCCCGGTGGCGTGGCTGGATGACCAGCGCGGCGTGATGGGCATCGCCCTTAACCTGCTGGGCCTGGACCCGAACACCCAGGAACCTGCTGACATCGAGGCCGCTCGTGACTTCCTGATCGAGAACGGCTCGAACGTGCAGGTGTTTGCCGCCGATGACGGCCAGGCGCAGCTGCTGGCTGGCAACGTGGACGCCACGATTGAATACAACGGCGATATCTTCCAGCTGAACGTGGAATGTGAATGCGAAGACTACGTATATGTGGTGCCGGAAGAAGGCGCGCAGCTGTGGATGGACAACCTGGCCATTCCCATGGACGCACCGAACAAGGCGCTGGCTGAAGTGTTCATCGACTATATCCTCGACCCGCAGGTGGGCGCCGACATCAGCAACTACACCGCCTATGGCTCGCCCAACCAGGCTGCTATCGACGCGGGCCTGATCGATGAGGAACTGCTGACCAACCCCGGCATTTACCCGCCGGAGGAAATCATGATGAACCTGTATTCGCTGATCGATGTGCCGGATGCGGAAGTGGATTACAGCCTGGCCTGGGACGAAGTCAAGGTTTCGCTCAGCCGCTAGTCTGAAACAGTTGTGTCAGGGACGGGGCGCGGTCTGCGCCCTGTCCTTTTTTTGCAGAAAAGAGTATTGTTTGCGGTGACTTTTTGAGATGAAGTGGGGGCGAGGCTGCCCCTGTGTGCCGGAACCAATTGCAGCGTGTGGTCTCAGAGGTGGGTATGACTTCGCAACCAGTCGATATTGAAATCAAGAATGTGGTCAAAGAGTTTCCCACCAAGGGTGGCGAAACCATGCGCGCCGTCGACAATATCTCGTTTGACATCTACAAAGGCGAGTTTTTTGCCATGCTGGGCCCCAGCGGGTGCGGCAAGACGACGACCCTGCGCATGATCGCTGGTTTTGAAGATCCCAGCAGCGGGGAAATTCTGCTGCGCGGCAAGGCGATGCAGAATGTGCCGCCGTTCCACCGCCCGGTGAACACCGTGTTTCAGGACTACGCGCTGTTTCCGCACATGACCGTGCTGCAAAACGTGATGTTTGGCCTGGAGATGCGCGGCGTGAACAAGCCGGAAGCGCGCAAGAAGGCGCAGGCCGCGCTGGAGATGGTGCGCCTGAACCAGTATGACCGCAAGCCGCGCCAGCTTTCTGGCGGCCAGCAGCAGCGCGTCGCCCTGGCCCGCGCGCTGGTGAATGAGCCGGCCGTGCTGCTGCTGGACGAGCCGCTGGGCGCGCTGGACCTGAAGCTGCGCAAGGAAATGCAGCTTGAGCTGGCACAGATGCAGGAAAACCTGGGCATCACCTTTATCTTCGTGACGCACGACCAGGAAGAGGCCATGTCTATGGCCGACCGCATCGCGGTGATGGACAAGGGCCATGTGCTGCAAATCGGCCCGGCCGACGCAATTTATGAGACCCCGGTCTCGCGCTTTGTGGCCGACTTCATCGGCGAGACGAATTTCCTGACGGGCCGCCTGAAGCGCGTCGAAGGCGAATTTGGCTGGGTGGAGCTGGACGAAGGCCTGGAAATCAAGGCCGGCGTGAATGACCCGTCGCTGAATATCGGCCAGGAAGTGACCGTCGCCATCCGCCCGGAGAAGTTCAACCTGTTTGCCACCGAAGGCGTCGTCAAGTATCCCGATGGCTCCAGTGACCAGGCCAGCGCCTACAAGACCGCGCTGCTGCGCGACCCGGATATCAATCTGGTGCAGGGGACGGTGACCTACGCCAACTATATCGGCACCGACACCCGCTACATGGCCGAGTTTGGCGCGAGCAAGCACAGCATCGTGGCGCGCATCCAGAACTTTGGCCTGCGCTCGGATACGTCGTTTGAAGTGGGCCAGCCCGCGTATATCTATTTCGACGCCGAGACGGCCCGTATTCTGGGACATTAGCGCGCGATTTTCACCCATTCTGCTATACTGGTGCTTTCCCTCACTTAACCTCACCCCGTTTCGCTGCGCTCAACCGCCCCTCTCCACAGCGTGGAGAGGGGCAGAAACCCGGCAGGGTTTCGGGGTGAGGCGATTTAGTGCGGGCAAACCACTCACCTCTGAACAACAGGCACCCCATGCATGACCGCAACTGATCCCATCATCTCGCATATTCAACTGAAGCCACTGCTGAAAGCCCGTCGCGCTGGCGAAACAGACGTCGTCTCGTCGGTCGACCTGAACCTGACGCAGGTCCCGGTGACGCTGACTCCGGAGGGCATCCGCTATGCCGAAGGCCTGCTGTCGTGGAAGGACGCTAATGACGTCGCTGACAGCGACAACGCCTGCTATGTGCTGGAGCGGGGTGCCGCCAGCGATGCTCTGACCCCCGTCAAGGTGTTTGTGTTCAGCGAGGAAACGCGCCGACACTGCTCGCTGTATCCCACGCCGGCCGCGCCTGCGCTGCTGGTGGCCGGCCTGCCGATGCATCGCATCAAGGGCGTCAACCCGATGCAGGACACCGAGCTGAAGATTAAAGCGGCACAGCCCACCGGCATCGTGCTGGATACGTCGATGGGGCTGGGCTACACGGCGATTGGCGCTGCCCGCACGGCCGAGCATGTCATCACGATTGAGCTGGACCCCGGCGTGGAAGAAGTGGCGACCTATAACCCGTATTCGCGTGAGCTGTTCACCCACCCGCGCATCGAGCGGCGCATTGGCGACAGCGCCGAGGTCATCACCGAATTTCCCGATGACAGCTTCACCCGCATCATCCACGACCCGCCGACGATCGTGCTGGCGGGTGACCTGTACAGCGGCGTGTACTACCGTGAGCTGTTCCGTATCCTGCGGCGCGGCGGCCGACTGTTCCACTATATTGGTGACCTGAACAGCACCAGCGGCGCGCGCACCGTGCGCGGCGTGATCGATCGGCTGACCGCGGCTGGCTTCAAAAATGTGACGCGGCGGCCGGAAGCCTTCGCGGTCATTGCGTTCAAGTAGCATTAAGCTACACTCCAGTTATCGTGGAGCGCGTCTTCTGGGGGGAACGCCATCATCATGAAATTCCGGCTGAGCAACAGGCTGTATTACCTGGTCATCGTCGCGGCGGTCGCTGTCATCGCGGATCTGCTGGGTGCTGACCCGATTATCGTGTTTGTGTTATCCGCTATCGGCCTGATTCCGCTGGCGAAGCTGATCGGCGACGCCACTGAAGAACTGGCGCTCTACACCGGCCCGAAGCTGGGCGGCCTGCTGAATGCCACGCTGGGCAATGCTGCCGAGCTGATTATTGCGTTCTTCTCGATCCAGGCTGGCCTGCTGGACCTGGTGCGCGCATCGATCACCGGCTCGATCATTGGCAACCTGCTGCTGGTGATGGGCGCCAGCCTGCTGCTGGGCGGCCTGAAAAATGGCACGCAGCGCTTTGACCGGCGCACGGCCGGGCTGAATGCCACGCTGCTGGTGCTGGCGGTGATCGCCCTGGCGATTCCGTCGATTTTCGACGCGGGCATCGCGTCTGCTCCTGCCGCCGAGCTGTTGTTCAATGAAGGCGTGGCGGTCGTGCTGATCGTGTTGTATATCCTGTCGGTGGTGTATTCGTTCCGCAGCGGCAAGCCGGACCCGCACGCGCCGATTGCTGAAAGCAGCGGCCCGGAAGAAGAACACCACAAGCCCAAATGGACAGTGCGCTTCACCGTGATCGTGCTGGTGCTGGCCACGCTGGGCACCGCCCTCGTCAGCGAGACGCTGGTGGGCGCGGTCGAGCCGGTCACGGAGCAGCTTGGCCTGACCGAATTCTTCCTCGGCATCATCATCATCCCGCTGGTGGGCAACATCGCCGAGCATCTGGTCGCTGTGCAGGTGGCCATCAAGAACAAGATGGAGCTGAGCATGGCCGTCTCGCTGGGCAGCAGCCTGCAGATCGCGCTGCTGGTGGCCCCGCTGCTGGTGTTCCTGGCGCTGCTGTTCAATCAGCGGCTGCTGCTGGTGTTCAACACGTATGAGCTGGTGGTGCTGCTGGGCACGGCGATTATCGCGGCGTTTATCGCGCAGGACGGCGAGAGCAACTGGCTGGAAGGCGCCATGCTGATCGCGGTGTACGTGATTATCGCGCTGGCGTTCCTGTTCCTGCCGGCCGCTGTCGCGCATCCGGTTTAAGCTGGCAGACTGAGTGAAAGCGGGGCACGGACGCATTACCCTCTGTGCCCCTGTTTATTTGATGTACTGAATTCCTTTCTGGAAGCCACATCCTCATGCCCATCACCATCGACTGGCAGCGCGTGCTGCCTGTGCTCGTCAGCATCGCGATCCTGATCGTCGTGGCGATTGTTCGCTCGACATCGCGCACGGCTGCCGTCATCCTGGCGACCATGCCGATCAATATCCCGCTGGCGATGTACGTCATCACCAACGGCGGCGCGCTCAGCGAGGCGTCCGACCGCCAGGCGTTCGTCGATTTTCTGGGCGGCGCGATCATCGGCCTGATTCCCACGTTCCTGTTTATGGTGGTGGCTTATGTCACTGCCCGCGCCGGATGGGGATTCTGGCAGGTCATCGGCGCGGGCTATCTGGCGTGGGGCGTTTGCCTTGTGCTAGTGCTGGGCATCCAGGCGCTGCTGACGCGCTAGTCGTCCAGCCCCGGCTCAAACACAAAATGGATATCGGCCAGCGGGTCTGGCGGGGGCGGCATCGGCATCTGCCAGTAGACAGGCCGGATAAATGCTGCTTTACGATCGCGCACACTCAGCGCGTATTCCCATTCCTGCTGCACATACTTCGAGGCCGCCGCCGCCGGGCTCCAGAAAAGCTGAAAAATATCGGCGCGGTCGATCATGTCCATCAGCGCGTCGTTCCAGTCTTCACCGCTGCGCAGCGTGGTCGCGTCACGCAGGTACTGGCTGCCGAGGATGCGGTAGGCGCGCTCCACACGCTCGACAATCGCCGTGTCTTTATGGCTGTAGCTGCAAAAAATGGCCGGGTATGGGCGCACGGCTGCCCCCTGAACCTGCGTGCCGTCGGCGCGGCCGGGGGATGGCTTTGAGGTCACGAAGATGCTGATCGGGATGTCGGCCACGATCACGCCTTCCACCGAAAAGGTGATTTTCCCGTTGACGGCCAGGTCGGGCGGGGCGGTTTTGGCGCGCACTTTGAAGTCGAAGCGGTGCCATGATTCATACAGCGCGATGCTGACGGCTGGCGGGTTGATCTGGAAGCCTTCCAGCGTGGGTGTGGCGATAATCAGCGCGCCTTCGGCCACCGGCATCAGCGCATCGCTCTGATTGCGCCGATAATCGTCCAGCGCAGACTTGAGCAGGTCGGAGGCATCGGCCTGCACCGCGCTCTCGAATCCCTCGCGGTAGACATAAGCCGCCAGCGGAATCCACATATCGATAGCGGCTTCTTTCGGGGCATAGCTGGCAAAAGCCAGGCCTGCGTCTTCGCTTTCACCGCCGGAGGCTGCCGGGGCCTCGTCGGCCTGCGCCTCGGCTTCGAGTTCTTCTTTGCTCAGGTTATCTTCCAAAAAGTCTGTAGTCGGCTCCGGGGCTGGCAGCGGCATAATCGGCGCGGGTGGCCTGCTGGTGGTTGCTGATTGAGAGGGTTGCGGTGACGGCGTTGGCATCACCCCGGACGATGCGCCGTTGCTGGTGGACCCGTCCAGTAAGCCTGCGTCCGGCTTTGAGGCGGACGACTCGCGCCGCCGGTCTTCGTCAATCAGGCCAGGTCGCGCTGATTTTTTGTCGGGCTTCGCGCTTTCCTCATCATCGTCATCGGCAAACGGATCGGCCGCGGTTTCATCCAGCAGGGCGGCCAGCCAGATGGCGCTGTCGGCCGCGTCCAGCCACTCCAGCTCATCCAGAAATTCCAGCTCCGGCGGCAGCATCAGCCCGAAACGGCTGAGGTCGCCGCTGAACAGCGCGAAAATCGGCTTGCCGATGTGGGCGGCAAAGTCCAGCACGCCGGTCACGATTTTTGCCTTCAGCGCCTGCTCGCTCAGGATGACGATCACGTAATCGCTGTCGTAAATCGTCGTGTTCAGCGACTCCATAAATTCGTCTTCGCCGGCGCTGTAGGCGATATCGGCATGGGTGCGCACGCTGTAGCCTGCAGTTTTCAGCTCGCGGCGCACATTGCTGGCAACCTGCTGGTCGGTGGGTCCGTGAATCAGAAAGAGCTTCATAAGGTATTGTCCGCGCTGTGATCGGTTTCTGCCTGAATTGTAGCGTGAAACAGAAAGGGGACACGGGTAATCTGCCCGTATCCCCTCGAAATGCTGGCGCAGTGGGTGCGTCAGCCGCCGAAGTTCAGGAAAAACGTGCCTTCTGCGGATTCATAGTAGCCACGCACCTCAATCTGGTAGGTGCCGCTCTTGCTCAATGTGTACACGATCTGCGAGTTCGTGCCGTCATAGTCATCGTTTTCGGCAATCAGCGTGCCGCGGTCATCGCGCAGAATCAGGTACGTATCGAAATCGCTGGAAGTCAGCGCCATAAACACCTCGTCGCCGCTTGTGCCGGAGAAGGTCAGGAGGATAGGCGCACCCTCCAGCGTGCCTGTCACCTGCTCGCCGTAGACGATCGTGTCGCCGGAAACGACCTCGCGCGTGTCCAGTGCCGCTTCCACTTCTTCTGGCGTCTGCTGGTTCAGCGACACGGTGAAGGCGCCGCTGCCTGTGCCGGATGCATCGCTCACACGGATGGTCCATGTGCCCGCCTGATCAAGGGTCAGGGTGCTGCTGACGGTGCCATCGCTGACGGTAGAGGTGTTCCTCAGTGTGCCATCCGGGCTGAAAATTTCGTAGCGGGGCGCAAACGCGCTGGATGTCAGGGCAATGGTGACCACCTCCCCGGCTTCGGCGTTGTACACATAATCGATGACGTTCCCGGCAATCAGCATGCCATTCCGTGTGCCGCCCAGTGCGCCGCCCCTGACGGGCAGCAGGCCGCTGCTGACGCTGCCGGAAACAGCCGTAGGCGCAGCAGTGGGGGCGGCTTGATTGGCGCTGGTGGTGCTCTCCAGCGACAGGGTGAACGCCCCACCGTCACTGTTGCCGAACGAGCGCACGCGCAGCACGTAATCCCCGGCCTGCCTGAAGGTATACGTCAGCATTGAATCGAGGCTGCCGCCGCTGTCGTCGTCAGATTCGATAATGTCTCCACTGGCGTCCAGCAGTTCCAGGAAAGTGTCGAACTGCGGCGCGGCCAGCAGGAACGTGGCCGTTTCGCCCGCCGCGGCTGTGTAGCCATAATCGAGTGTGTCGCCATCGGGCAGGGTGCCATTGATGACATCCGTGAGCTGCCCGGCCAGCGTGCCCGCGGCCGATGCCGTTGTGCTGCTGCCGGACGATGAGGGTGCCGTCCCGACCGTCGTGCCTTCGACCGTCAGCGTGAATGCCCCACCAGAGTTGTTGTTAAACGAGCGCACGCGCAGCACATACTCGCCCGCGCCGCCGAAGGTGTGGGTGATGCGCGAGTCCAGGTTGCCGCCGCTGTCGTCATCCGAGGAAAGCAGCAAGCCGGACGGACCGTACAGCTCCAGGAACGTGTCGAAGGCAGCCGAAGCCAGTAGGAACGTGGCGCGTTCGCCGGCCTGCGCGCTGTAGATGTAGTCTTGCTGGCCCCCCCTGGGCAGATTGCCACTGACAACCGACACCAGTTCGCCAGAGGCCTGCGCACCAGTCGTCGTGCCCGAGGTTGTCCCGCTGGAGGTGCTGCCCGATGTGCTGCTTCCGAAGTCTTCCACGGTGGCAATCAGCGCGTAGTCGCCGCTGCCGGAACTGCCGAATGCGCGCGCGCGCACCAGATAGGCGCCCGGATCGTTCAGCGTGATCGTAATCAGCGAGTCGAGGCTGCCGCCGCTGTCATCGTCTGACGCGATGAAATCGCCAGATTCGTTATAGACCTCGATGTAGGTATCAAAGTCCTCGGAGGTGAGGTAGAAGGTGACGGTCTCGCCGCCCTGCGCCAGATAGGTGTAATCATGCTGTTCACCACTGCGCATGGTGCCGCCCGCTTCAACCTCAAAAACGCCCATATCGCGGGCGCCGCTTTCCAGCGTCATCGGATTCGTGCTGCCGGATGCGCTGCCTGATGTTGTGCCGCCCGAAGATGAGCTGCCCGAAGACGTAGTTCCTCCGGCACTGCCTGCGCGGGTGGCCGTCAGCGTGAACGGGCCGCCGGATGAATTGCCAAACGAGCGTACGCGCAGCACATACTCACCGGACGTGCTGAAAGTGCGCGTGATGAGCGAATCCAGGCTGCCGCCGCTGTCATCGTCCGCGGTGATGATGGTGCCGTCGGCATTGAACAGCTCAAGGAAGGTGTCGAAGTCTTCCGAGGTGAGCAGGAAGGTGACCGTCTCGCCTGCCTCAGCCTGATAGGTATAGTCGAAGGTGCGCCCGCTGGGCAGCGTCGCGCTGACCGAGCCATTCAGCGCGGAAATCGGGCTGAGCGCCGTGACTGTCGTGCTGCCTGACGAAGAAGACGACGACCCGGACGCGCTGGAGACGCCGTTGTTGAGCTGGCCGCCCATCAGCAGCGGCAGATAGTAGGCCTGGGCCAGCCCGAAGATGCTGGTGTTATTGGCGGCCGCGATATAGATGCTGCCGCCGCTGGCCGGGCGGATGGTGTAGGGGATATTGTCCAGCGTCTCGCGTTCCAGCTCCGGGTCATTGATGCTGAAGAAGCCAATGTTATTCGCCTGGGTGACCACGCTGGTGGTGCCCACCAGCGAGCTGAACAGGTCCTGTCCCACCATGCCGCTGATATCGGTGCTGGCGGACGTGATTTGGTTGAGCGCCTGAATGCGGTTTTCCGCAGCATTGAGCGAAATGAGCCCGCCGTATGCGGCCTGGGTCTGCATCTGCGCGTCGAAGCCGGAGCCGAACATGCTGCCGAGCAGCGCGCCCATCATGGAGTCACCGCTGCCGGGGCTGCCCATCTGGCCGCCCAGCATGCCCAGCGCCTCGGCCATCGGCGCATTGCTTTGCGCGAATGATGCGTAGGCTGGAATGTCGGATGTGCTCTGCTCGCTGACCGCCCACGATGTGCTGATGCCGGGAACCTGTGCGAACCCCACGTTCGGGTCCAGACGAGACAGCGGCATGCGCAGCTGGCTGGCGTCGTAGCTGTCGCATGAGCCTTCACCGCTGACACCCCGGCACAGCAGCAGGCGCCCGTCGACAATCGCGATGATGTAATTGGTCGCGCCTTCTGCCAGCCCGTCATAGCTGGAGATGCCGCCTGAGAAAAAGCCACCCATGTCCATGCTGGCGCTGTCCAGAAGCAGGAACATGTTGTCGATATTGCCCTGCGCGTTAACAAAGAAGCGCCCCGACCCGCGGATGCTGGTGGTGGACGACGACATGTTGCCCATCTCGGTCGTCACGCGGTATTCAAATTCAAATGCTGCATTTTCCAGTCCATAAAATGTTTCCACGGCCCGGTTATAGTTGGTGCAGTCGGCACCCCGCAGCGTGCCGGGGCAGGACTGTGCCTGTGCTGGCTGTATCCCTGAAATGAGCACAAACAGAAGCATAAGTATGCTGCTCGCTATGAGCGCTGGTTTACGATGCATGCGTTATTCTCCCTGTAATGCAGATCAATAGTCCGGGCGCTGTTACGGGTCCCGTAATCTTAAAGATAGAGTATGCATAGTGGATTTCAGGCTTAAGAATTAGCTATTAAAGACACGCTTAACATCATGTGCTTGCATGGCCATAGGGTTTGCAGTAAACTTGAGGCGTCGTTTGTGAGTTATGTAACAAACGATCAGCCAAATTGTTTAGTGCACAACAACATAGCAATTCTGATTTTCCTCGAAGAAGGTTTTGACGGGCGAGCATCACATGAATTTACCCAAGCTCGGTAACACACAGAAGCAAGGCGGCGGCGGGTTTCCTGTCGTCTGGATCGTCATTGGCGGTCTGATTGTCATCGTTGGCGGGTACCTGATTTCGCTGGTTACGCCCTCGATCCTGCCGCGCGCAGGGTCGGCCCAGGCCGTGCTCATCGACGATCTGTTCCGCTTCATGCTGTTCATCGGCGGCGGTGTCTTCGTGCTGGTGGAAGGCCTGCTGCTGGTGTCGGTCATCCGCTTTCGCCACCGCAAGGGCGACCGCGCGGATGGTCCGCCGATTCAGGGCAATACCACGCTTGAATTCGTGTGGACGGTCATCCCCGCGATTGTCGTCACGGTGATTGCCATCTATGCCTTTGTGGTGTGGCAGCAGATTGAAACCGTCCCGCCCAATTCTCAGCAGGTCGGCGCGCTGGGCCAGCGTTACGCATGGTCGTTCTCGTATGAGGCGAACAGCGAGACCCTGCCGCCCGATGTGAACATGGATGCGGTGCCGGAAGATGTCGTGACACGCATCAGCAGCGAAGAAGGTCTGACCTTCACTTCGCCCCAGCTGCACACGTGGGTGAATCAGCCGGTCAATGTGTCGATGGAAACCGACGACGTCAACCACGCCTTCTGGATTCCCGGCATGCGCATCAAGCAGGACCTGCTGGCAGGCCGTGTGACCAGCATCGCTTTCACGCCGATTGAAGCTGGCGTGTACCGCATCGTCTGCGCCGAGCTGTGCGGCGGTGGCCACGGCAACATGGCAGGCATCGTCACGCCCAGCGGTGAGCTGAGCGGCGCGTGGCTGATCGTGCATCCGGACGAAGAAACCTACCTGCGCGAATTCTATTATCCCGAGCTGGAAAAGATCCTGTATCCGCCGACCGACCCTGCGCTGCTGGGCCGCCAGGTGATCCAGAACTATCCGTGCTCTGGCTGCCACATCCTGGACGATCTGGGGTGGGTGGGTGTGACTGGCCCGACGCTGAACGGTATCGCCTCGCGCTCGGCGCGCCTCACTGCGTCCGGTTACAGCGATATGGCCGACTACCTGCACGCGTCGATCCGTAATCCGGGCGAGTATCTGGTGCCCGGCTATAACAACCTGATGATTCAGTTCAATGCTGATCCGGCGCAGCCCAACTACATGAGCGATGCCGATCTGGACGCGATTGTCGCTTATCTGCTCACGCAGACGCAGTAACGCACGGCAAACGAAGCACAACAGAGGATCCTTATGGCTACTATTTCCGCCCCTCTGCCGGGCATACAGGTCAGTGAAGAAGGTAAGCTCCGCATCGGGGACTACCTGAAGTGGAGTGTCGACCACAAAATTATCGGCGTGCAGTATGCCGTGACGGCGCTGTTCTTCTTCATCATCGGCGGCGCTCTGGCGATGGCTATCCGCTGGGAGCTGCTGACACCCGCGCTGGACGTCGCTGCCGATGGCACCGCCTACAACCAGTTTTTCACCATGCACGGCACGGTCATGATCTTCCTGTGGATCATCCCGATGATGGCCGGTTTTGGCAACTATCTCGTGCCGCTGATGCTGGGCGCGAAAGACATGGCCTTCCCGTGGCTGAACGCGTTCGCCTTCTGGCTGATTCCGCCCGCAGGCGTGCTGATGATCCTCGGCTACTTCGCCGGGCAGGCGCAGGCTGGCTGGACCGCTTATCCGCCGCTGAGCACGATGTTCAGCGATGGCGACGGCCAGACGATGTGGGCCATTGCCATCCATCTGCTGGGTGCGTCGTCGATCCTGGGCGCGCTCAACTTCATCGTCACCATCCGCAACATGCGTCCCGAGGGCATGGGCTACTTCCAGATGCCGCTGTTCGTGTGGGCGATGCTGGCGACCTCGATCATCATCGTCATGGCGACGCCATTCCTGGCGGGCGGCCTGACCCTGCTGATTCTGGACCGCGTGGCCGGCACGGCGTTCTTCAATCCCGCGCAGGGCGGTGACGTGCTGCTGTGGCAGAACGTGTTCTGGTTCTACAGCCACCCGGCCGTGTATATCATGGTGCTGCCCGGCTTCGGCATGCTCAGCGAAGTGCTCTCGGTGCATGCCCGCAAGAACGTGTTTGGCTATCGCGCCATCGCGCTCTCCAGCATGGCGATTGCTCTGGTGGGCTTCACGGTGTGGGCGCATCACATGTTCACCAGCCTCACCCCGTCGCTGCGTATCCCGTTCATGGTCACCTCGATGATTATCGCGGTGCCCACCGGCATCAAGATTTTCAGCTGGATCGGCACGATCTGGGGCGGCAAGATTCGTTTTAACAGCGCGATGCTGTTCGGCCTCGGCTTCCTGTCGATGTTCGTGATCGGCGGCATCAGCGGCGTCATGCTGGCGGCGGTGCCGTTTGACCTGCACGTGCACGACACTTACTTCGTCGTCAGCCATTTCCACTTCGTGCTGTACGGCGGATCGGTGCTGGCCATCTACGCCGGTATCTATCACTGGTGGCCGAAAGTGACCGGCACCCTGCTCAACGAGAGCATGGGCAAGTGGCACTTCTGGCTCACGTACGTGTCGTTCTTCTTCACGTTCTTCCCGATGCACCTGCTGGGTATGCTGGGTATGCCGCGCCGTGTGGCCGTGTATGCGCCGGAATTCCAGACGCTGAACAGCATCGTCAGCTTTGCCAGCTTCGTGCTGGGCATCAGCACCTTCATCCTGCTCTACAACATGGTCTACAGCCTGATCAAGCGCAAGCAGGCCGGCCCGAACCCGTGGCGCGCGCTGACGCTGGAATGGGCGACCTCGTCGCCGCCGCCGGCGCACAACTTCCATGGCGATCCCGTGCCGTACAAGAATCCGTATGGCTATGGCACCGAAGCGGCTTACCGCTATCTGGAGGCGCAGGAGGCCGAGCTGGGCAAGTCGTGGCCGAATCTGGAAGAAGAACCGGCCCGGGCATTGAAGCCTTCATCGTCACCCGCTGGCGACTAGACGGCGCACGCCCACGAGAGTGATGTGAGATGAGCGGACGCCCATGCAAACCAGGGCGTCCGTTTGTTATGAATGCTGCACAGGGCCTGGTCCTGATCGTTCGGCCACTAAGTTGGTTTTCAGCGAGACGTATATGACACAGCAAATCAGCCCGATGCCAGAGCGCAAGCTGACACGGGATGAGGTGATTGCCCTCAAGAATAAACGCACGCTGGTCACCGTGTTCCAGATTTCGTGGATCATGGTGTTTGTGTGCCTGGCCGTGGTCGCCATTCAGATTCGTGGCACCAGCGGTCCGCTGCCTGCGCTGAACGCCATTCAGGTGATCGTGCCGCTGGGTGCGACGCTGGCGCTGCTGGGCAGCGTGTGGACGGCCTGGCAAAGCCTGAAAGCGATTCAGGCCGATCAGCGCGCGCGCTTCTTCGTCTTCTGGCGCTACACCCTCGTGCTGGGTGGCGCGTTCATCCTGGTGATGCTGGCCGTGATGGCCTTCAATCCGTATGGCGACCTGCTGCAATACAGCCAGATTTTCCGCGTCATGGTGGTCTATCATGCGCTGCATGCGCTGGTGATCGGCGCGTGGATGGTGCAGGTCTATCGCAATGCCGCGCAGGGGGCGTATGGCTCGTCTGACGCCTGGGGCGTGGAAGCGGGCGCAAAATTGTGGTATTTCGTCGTCATCGCATGGGTGCTGTTCTATGCGGTGCTGTACGTGTTTTAGCGTCGTTTCGGCCTGATTGTGGCGCTGATTGTGCGCTATAATCCTGTGCCGTTACTGTAGGGAGGTCTTATGGCACAACCGGGTCTTGGCAGAGCCACACTGATGGGAATCCTCGGATTCCTGACCGGCTCACTGCTTGTAACGGTCATCCGGGCACTTCAGTCGATGGATCCCATCTGGGACTCCGGCGTCGGGATCATCTTCAGCATGTTCCTGAGCGCGGCGTTCTTTGTCTGGGGCATCGGCGCGTTCAACTTTAAGCTGAGCGCCCACGGTGAAGGCCCTGAAATTGAAAAGATTCATGCTGAACTGCAGGAAAAGGCCAAAGAGCCTTCGTACATCCTCACCAGCACGGTCTGGCAGATCGGTGGCCTGCTGCTGGGCATGATCCTGCTGATCTTCGCCGCGGCAGTGCTGGGCCCGTCGCTGACGATCAGCGGTGACCCCAACTCGTCGACGAAGATGGTTGGCTTTTTTGAGCTGACGATCGCCGGTGAGACGCTTTACCTCAGCCAGTTTGTAATTTTCCTGCTGTTTGTGGCGTTTGTGCTGCTGTCGCTGGGGCTGATTGCCGGTGGCCTGGCGATGCTGGTCTTCAACTATGACCGCGGCCTGAAGGTCGCGCAGCTGGAAGCCAAAGCTGCGGCGGCTGGCCCGGCGCTGGGCAGTGGCAATGCCGCTGTCGCTGCGCTGACGTCTGGCGCGGGCGATGCCCTCGTCGCTGCCCCGCCTGCTGCCACTGCCGCGCCGCGTCAGCCGCGCAATATCCCGCTGCCGCCGCGCTTCGCCTTCTGGCTGGTGATTGCTGCGCTGATTTACTTCGTGCACTTCCCGGCGCTGGCGCTGTTTGGCCTGAATACCGCGCTGGCCGATATCTGGCCGCTGCTTTCGCTGCTGTTCATCGGCGCGGGCGTGCTGCTGTTCATCGAGATTATCCCGGCGGAAGAGCGCCCGTTTGACGCGGTGCTGAAGTATGCCATCACGGCGCTGGCGGCCTATGTCGTCATCAGCCTGGGGGCCAGCTGGTTCCGCGATGTTTCGAACATGTACATCGACCCGTTCTTCGCGGGGGTGATTGAAATCATCGGCCAGGTTGCTGCGCTGACCGCCCCGGCGATGGTCTTCCGCGCGGACAGCCGCATGAAGACGCTGGCCAAATACTGCGCCACGGCCGCCGTGTTGTACGCGGTGTTCTGGTACGCGGCCATCGGCCTGATCCTGCCGTCCGAGCCGACCAAGACGGTGCTGGCGATCGCCAATGTGGTGCTGATTACCGCGCTGCTGTATCGCCTGAACTGGCTGCTGGGCCTGCTGGGTATTTTTGCCGGCCTGATGGTGCGCCTGCTGCGTTGGATTCCGAAATTCCTGTTCCAGAAGGGATAACAAGCGATGACCGAAGTATCTCTGGAAAAATCGCACGGACACAGCGCGGCTGATGCTCATGCCAAGCATGAAGCCCTGCGCGTCGAGAATTTCAAGCTGGGCTGGTGGCTGTACCTGGCCAGCGAAGTGGTGCTGTTCACGGTGCTGATCGCCACGTTTGTGGTGTTTCGCATCGATCACCCGGAAGTGGTGAAGGAAGTCCACGAGAAGGCGGGCGTGCTGCTGGTGGCACTGAACACCTTCATCCTGCTGACCAGCTCGTGGGCGATGGTGATGGGCCTGCGCGAAATTCAGCGTGGCAACGTGTCTGGCCTGGTGCGCTGGATCGGCCTGACGGCCGTGATGGGCACCATCTTCCTGCTGCTTCAGTGGGTGGAATACAACACGCTGGGCGCGGAAGGCATCACGCTGCAAAGCGGGCAGTTCGGCATGCGCTTTTATGCGCCGACCGCTTTCCACGGTGTGCACGTGCTGATTGGCGTCATCTGGGCTGTCTGGGTGATGTGGCGCGCGCGTAATGGCAAATACAGCAGCACAAACTACCTCGGCGTGGAAGTGTTCGGCCTGTACTGGCACTTCGTCGACGTGGTGTGGATTGTCCTGTTCACGCTCATTTATCTGGTCTGAGGCTGACGACTATGGCAGACGAACAAGTTCTAGAAGCGCGCGCGGAAGAAGCCGCCGCATCCGCCAGTGTGCATCTCGACCCGGCGATGGCCGAAGGTAACGCGCTCACCCAGGGCCTGGAACCAGAGCATGCGTCGTCGCCGGCCACGATGCTGGCCCACTCGGTGCCTGATACGACGGTCGTGTTTGGCCGCGTGATTCCGGCCAACATTTATGTCGTGGTATTTGGCGCGCTGGCCATCCTGACCATCATCGAGGTGATCCTGGCCGAAATCCTGCCGGAGTCGGTGTTCTTCCGCACCCCGCTGCTGGTGGTGATGTCGCTGGCGAAAGCGGTGCTGGTCATGCTGTACTACATGCACCTGAAGGAAGACAACAAGCTGTTCGCCGCGGCGATTATCCTGCCGCTGCTGATCGGCGTGGTCTCGTGCATGTTCCTGCTGGCGGTGCCGTCCACCGGGTACGGCCCAGGCCGCTAGTTTTCTTCCCTCAATTTGGCTTTCTGACGACCCCCTGTGCGCATCGTGCGGCAGGGGGTCGTTTTGTGTGAAAAACACCCCCGGAAAATTGGGGAAAATGCAGTCAGATTCTCATATACGTGCGAAAAAAAAGGCTGTATACTGCTTAACTGTTGTCCATAAATAGTGCACTTGCCAAGGGAGACACGTAAAACGAGATGATGGATGTCCGCACGGACGCTGTAATGCAGGAAGCTGCAACCCCAAGCCTTGTCCTCGATTTTGCCGTAATTGCCGAGAACTACCGTCAGTTTGAAGAACATTTCCCCAGCGGTCTGGTGTATTACGCCGTGAAGGCGAACTCCAACCCTGATATTCTGCGCCTGGTGGTCAACCGCGGTGGCGGGCTGGAAATTGCCTCGCTGCCGGAGCTGGACAAAGCCCTTGAAGCGGGCGCCGATGGTGAACACATCATCTGCAGCAACCCGATCAAGAGCCCGATGTTTTTGCAGCGGATGCAGGCCGCAGATGTTTTCGCTGTCGTCGTTGATTCCACGCATGAAGTGGAAAAAGTGGCACAGCATATGCCCGGCGCGGGCGTGTATGTGCGCCTCGCAGTGGATAACAGCGGTGCAGTGATGCCGCTGGACGGAAAGTTTGGCGTGGATGCGGATCTGGCGCTGGAACTGTGCGATATGGCCCGTGAACTGGGCCTGAATCCGATTGGCCTGTCGTTTCACGTGGGATCGCAGTGCCTCAGCGTGGCCAACTTTGTCAAGGCGATTGCTGCCTGTGGCGATGCGTGGAAAGCTGCTGTGGCGCGCGGCCATCACTTCTATTTCCTGGATATTGGCGGCGGTTTCCCCGCTGGCCATTATCACGACCACACCATCCCGACGATTGGCGCGATCGGCGCCGCGGTTGAGCGCGCGCTGGTGGAGCATATCCCCACGACGCCCGACCTGATGATGGTGATGGAGCCCGGTCGCGGCCTGTCTGGCGAGGCGGGGCGTCTGGTCGCCAGCGTGACCGGCCTGGCCCGTCGCGGCGAGAATGACTGGGCGTATCTGGATGTCGGCGTTTTCAACGGCCTGATGGAGACCTTCGAGGGTTTCCCGCCGGTGATCTATGTGCTGGGCCATGATGTGGCCTCGCGCCCGGTGAAGGCGTATACCATCGCTGGCCCGTCGTGCGACAGCAATGACGTGGTGGCGCGCAATTACCTGCTGCCCGAGCTGCGTATCAACGACCGCCTGGCCTTCATCGATGTTGGCGCCTACACCAACGAATATGCGGTGCCGTTCAACGGCTTCCCGATTCCCGAAGTGATCGCGCTGAACACCGAATGCATCGAAGCGGAAGCAGACGAGTCCGAGCTGGAAGTCGCGTAAACAGCTGAATAAGCTGTCATAAAAAAGAGCCTGGCATCGCGCCGGGCTCTTTTTGTTCTGCGTTGTGTGTCTGCTGAACGCTAGACAGCGGTTTCCACGGGGGCGGGCACCGTCTGGATTTCGATTTCGATCTTGATGTCCTTGCTCACCAGCACGCCGCCGGCTTCCAGGGCCACATTCCACACCAGGCCAAAGTCTTCGCGGTTGATCTTGGTGCTGGCCGAGAAGGCAGCCTTGTTGTTGCCAAACGGGTCCACCATGGTGCCCAGGAACTCGGTGTCCAGGCTCACTTCACGGGTGGTGCCGCGAATCGTCAGGTCGCCGGTGATGACGCCGGTCTTGTCGCCCTTGATGTCGATCTTCTTGCTGACGAAGGTGATCTTCGGGAAGTTCGCCACGTCCAGGAAGTCCGGGCTCTTCAGGTGGCCGTCACGGTCGGCGACGCTGGTGTCGATGCTGGAGGCGTCGATTTCGGCAGTCACCGAGCCAGCCTGCGGGTTGGCGGGGTCAAAGTCGATAGTTGCGCTGAACAGCTTGAAATTGCCGCGCACGGTGGTGACCATCATGTGACGGGCGCTGAAATTTACTGCGGAATGTGTCGGATCGAGAACCCACTTGGCCATGTTCGTTAATTCCCTCTGATTGGCTGCTTGCCAAAATGAAATGGACTATAGTCCGTTTTGATGACCTAAGCATAACAGAGGCAGTTGCCGATGTCCATAAACGTTGTGTTAGAAATGGACTATAGTCCGTTAAGGATGCTTTAACGCGCGAGCAGGGTATCGACAACCCCCAGCACAGCATCGCGCTGGCGCTCGATGTCATAGCCACGCGTGCGCCCCATATAGGTCATCACCCGTGGATCCAGCATGACGTAGATCAGGTCGGTGACATACTCGATGTCGAGGTGCTGCGCGATACCGGCCTGCGTCAGCAGCCCGCGAATCGTCTGTCGCCACCAGTAATGCGCCGGATGATCGACGCCGGCGTCGGTCTGAATGACGGTGATCGTGCTCAGCAGGCCCATGTTGCGCTCGACAAAGGCGATCACCTCAGTCACAAACCAGTGCAGGTTCTCCATCGGCGTGCCGGGGTGGGTGCGCAGATAATACAGCGTGCGGTTTTGCAGGTCGCGCTGGTCGGCGTCGATCAGTTCTTCCAGCAGCTGCGGCTTGCCTGGGAAATGGCGATACAGGGTGCCTTTGCCCACGCCGGCGGCCTCGGCCACGGCAGACATAGTGACCGATTCGACGCCGCGCTCATGGATCAGCTCCTGGGCGGTGCGCAGGATCTGCTCACGGTTTTTGACCGCGTCGCTGCGGGTGGGGCGTGCATCCTGAAAAATCACAAAGTCATTCATGGTTCACTGAGGGGCATGGTAAACTAGGCATACTTTTGCATTATAGCAGACTCCTGCCGTGGGCAAATATGAAGCGACACACGCTATTCACGTTCCTCTTAATCTTTGTGCTGGCGACAGCCGCATGTAATTTTGCCCCCATGCCTGATGTCAGCGTGGACTCCGGCAGTTCCGGGGGACCCATCAGCGGCAATCCGGGAAGCGGGGAAACCGGCCGTGTGACCAGTG
>JAESGX010000134.1_pt1 | contig 67482 bp, 69 predicted proteins | sample 9269801 | NCBI WGS metagenome assembly JAESGX01 (sample SAMN16773122, study PRJNA677054) | algae metagenome | isolation source: Pleurocapsa minor GSE-CHR-MK-17-07R and co-occurring heterotrophs from wet... | place: USA: Lower Calf Creek Falls, Grand Staircase Escalante National Monument, UT ... | reverse complement strand
CAGCCAGGCCCAGCTCAACGCCATCGCCCGACAACTCAACGAACGGCCCAGAAAGACCTTGCTCTATCGAACGCCAGCAGAGACCTTCGCCCAGTGTGTTGCGGCTATCAGTTGAACCCGCCGTCGATTCCGGCCGCGCGCAACGGGCCGAATAGCTGCCGTTGAAATCGTCCAGGCAGGCTAGACGAACGGCCCAGCCCTACGCCGCCTGGGCCGTCCGTCGCATGCGCCAGAAGCGCAGGGTACGCATCGCGGCTTCCTTGGTCAGTTCGCCATACATGCGGGCATAGGACTGGGCCTTGCCCATGGCGTCGCCGTCATCGTTCAGCAGGACCACGGCATAGGTCAGGAACAGGGCCCGATCCAGGTCCGCGCCCTTGCAGACCACGGCCAGGGCATCCAGCTCGCGCCGCTCGACGATCTTGCTGGCGGTGTGGAAGTCGATGTCCGACAGCTGGGCCAGGGCGATCAGGAAGGAGGTCTTGGAGCCGGAGCGCAGGAAGCGAGCCAGCATCTGGGGCGTCAGCTGACCGGCGGCGCGCAGCTCCTCCACATAGGCCAGGCTCTCGGCATAGTCGGCGGGCAGTATGCCGTCCTCGGCCGCCACGCGGGCTCGACCAGCCGACAGGGCGCTTTCCAGCAGGGCAGGATCCAGACGGGCGTTCTTTTCCAGAATCTGGTTCCGCAGGCGCGCCTCGACCACGAAATACATTTCATTCAGCAGGTCGGGTTCCAGGCTGGTGCGCTGAACCGTCGCCTCGTGCAGGTCGGGATTGGCCTTGGCGCGTTCGACCACGGCTTCCGAGGCCTGACGCGACAGCCGGGCCCCGTCGTTACGCAGCAGGGTGTCCAGAGTGAAGTCGTCGCCTTTGTCCACGATGGCGTCCGAGACGACCTCCGACACAGTCTCGCGCTGGGAGACGGCGCGCATATGGGCCTGGGTGCGGCGGTTGACGACATCCACCAGATCGCTGTCGGTCAGCACCTGGGACTTGGCCAGCACCACGCCCGCGACCTCTGACACATCGTGGGCCAGGCTGCGCATCAGGGTGGGCGGTGCGTCCAGGGCGTTGGCGAACCGGGTGGCCAGCTCGGCACGGACGGCGGTTTCCATGTCGCTGGCCAGCTGGGTCAGGACCTGGCCGTAAAGAGCGTCTTCGGTCCCTGTGCGGGCCGTCGAGCCGAAGAAGTGGTCCGTCAGTTCGCGCAGCAGGGCGCGGCGGTTCTCGCTGGACCCGTCCTGGGCCAGGGCGATCAGTTGGGGCAGGCGCGACGGCGCGACGTCGACGCTCACTGATGGTCTCCGTCCGAGGCGGCCGGTGCCGCGCGGACGCGGCCCTGATTGTCGCGGTACAGGTTGGGGCCGGGAGCCGGCTCGGCCAGATCGCGGCCTGCCGGCATGTCGGTCAGGGTCACGGCCAGGGCATCGACATAGGTCGGCTGGGGGATGGTCACGGCGTCCGGCTGCTGCCCGTTCTGGCGATGCACCGAGTAGCGTCGTGAGGCCTGCATTTCCGGGTGATCGGACGGATTGGCGGTGACGGAGGCCATCTGGCGCGGGGCGGGTGCCGCTTCGGCCCCAGGTTCAGCACGCGGGCCAGCCGGGGCTGCCTCGGCCGACGGGCCGGGGATCGGGGCCGGAGCGGCCGGGGCCTGGCGTTGCAGGCGGAAGATCGGGGCATCGCGACGAGGGGCCATCGGATCGGCCGCCTCCGGCGCAGGGGCTTGCGGCTCGGCATAGGTCGGGGCGACGGGCGCGGGGGTTGGGCTCGGGGCGTCGGCATAGACGGCCTGTGACGGCGCGGGCTGAGCGCCACCCTGACCGGCCAGATACTCGGGCAGGAACTGACGGTCGTCCTGGCGCTGGGCCTGGAACTGAGCTTGCGGCTGAGGGGCCACATTGGGCGAATAGGACGGTGCGCGCGGTGGTGGCGGCAGGTCGACGCGCGCCTCGATCGGTGTGGCAGCCGGAGCGGGGGTCGGCGCAGCAACGGCCTCACGCATTTCCGTCGGTGCGACAGGCGCAGGTGCAGGGGCCGCGGCATTGGCCATGCCATAGGAGGCACCCGGCGTGATCCAGGCGCTGGCCGGGGTCAGGGTGCGGCGGGCAGGCGTGGCGGATGCGGCGACGGGCGAACCGGCGCGGGCAAAGCCGCCATGCGGAATGGGGGTATTGGAGCGTCGCGGTGCGGTCGTTTCGCTGGATGCGGTCTGGACGCCCTGCGGCATGACGGCGGGGCCACGCCCGGACCAGTTCATGTAGCGGGGAGCGGCGGCCTCCTGGGCGACGGTCTGGCCGGCGAGCAGCAACGTGCCGGCAAGCGTCAGCGCGCCAGCGGCCAGGGTAAAGGGTCGATGCAGGTCGGGTCGGCGCAAGGGAACAGGCTCCGCGCGAAGGGTCGCTGGCCTCGACCTTTACCGCTCGCCCCTTAACCCGCCCCTAATGGACGCTGTTATGTAAACGGTGCCAGCGGCCGATCAGCCCCGTCCGGGCAGATACTGGGCCGTAAAGGCCTGACGCCAGTCCAGGTCGGCCGGATACAGCCCCGCCTGCGACATCACCTCGAAGAAGGCCTGCCACCGCTCGGGCGTCATGGCCCCCAGGCCATACAGGGCCGCATCGCCTCCGCTGACGACGCTGTTGGTGCGCAAGGCAGCCCGGGCCTGGTCCAGCTCGGCCTGACGCATTTCGCTGTTGGCCTGACGGATCAGCGCATCGGCGGCGCGCCCGTCGCCCTGGATGTAGTCGCGCCAGCCTTCGACCGAGGCGGCGATGAAGCCGCGCAGGGCGTTGGCATTGTCTCGCGCGAACCCGTTGGGTGCCAGCACCATGGAACCATAGGAGGGATAGCCCTCGTCGGCGGGCAGAAGAATGCGCGGGCTGAAGTCGGCATCGGCCTCGACCTGCGCCACGTCGCGGGTCAGCTCGCCCTGAAGCACGCCGTCGTCATCGGCCAGAAAGGCGGCCAGATCGCCGTCGAACCGAACCAGCTGATCGTCGGTGAAGCCATAGGTGGCGCGCAGCCACAGCCAGACGGTGTCGCGGGCGCTGTCGGACAGATAGAGCGGCCGCCCGACCAGGCCGGCGATGCCCTCCACCGCCGGTTCGGGGCGGGCGATCAGCACCTGCGGGTCCTTCTGGAAGAAGGCGGCGACCGCCCGCACGGGTGCACCCTGAGCGACCAGATTCATGGGCAGGAAGCTGGACGAGGCCAGGCCCAGCTCGACCATGCCGCTGGCCAGCCGCTGGGGCACATCGCCGCCGGGACCGCCCTGTATGATCTGGACCGTCAGGCCGCGCTTCTCATAGGCCCCCGACGCCAGCGCCTGGTAGAAGCCGCCATGCGTGGCCTGGGCCGGGCCGTCGGTGGCAAAGCGCAACCGTACCCGACCGTCTTCGTCCACGGGGGCCTGGGTGCGGTCACAGGCGGCGACGCTCGCCGTGAGTGCGGCTGCACCGGCACCGATCAGCAGGGCGCGGCGGTGGGGGATGAATGTCGGTTTGCCGCTGGAGGCCATGGCTCGGGTTTAGGGCGGCGGTCGGGGGAATGGAAGGGGAGGGGGCGACCACCGTCGTCTTCCTCCCCGCCAGGGGAGGACAGGCCGCAAGCGGCCAGGTGGGAGGGGCGCGGCAAGGCAGGCACGGATGTGTCGCCTTAGCCCTCCCCACCCGGTCCCTGCGGGACCACCCTCCCCCGAGGGGGAGGGAGAACTTCATAGTGGCTCAAGCAGCGAGCGACCGCGTCGCGAGCGATAGCCACACTCCAGAATTGAGCGAGGGGACGAGGCTCCCCGGCGGACCGGTTTGCTTCGTCCCCTCGCCAAGTCCGGGTTGGACTTGGCCATTGAGGTTTCGGACCCTGGCTTCAGCTTCGTCAGAGCAAGCCCTGAGGAAGGTCGGCTGTATCCTGTCGCGCTCCTGGTCTCTGGCGTTCTGGTTGGCCGAGGCCTTCCGTCGTCCATCGATCCTGATCCGGTTCTCCGTGAACGTCTCGGGCCGAAGCCGTCGTCGTTCGGGAGCCTTGATCCTGCCCCTCGTGCCTCGCCTCCGAAGAGGTCTGGTCGCCTGGGTCAGAGAGCCGGGCCGGTCCGCTTGATCCCCAGTTCCACCTCTTTCAAGGTCTCCCCGGTTTTCCGCGCCGCCGTGTCCCTCGGCCTGATCAAGCTCGCTCCGAACCGCGGATGTGGCAAGCGGGGGATTCCGGTGGCCTGTGCGGAAGTGGCGGCTGGCGGTGCACAACCCTGTGCATATCCGTGGACGGACAAAAATATGGTTGGCAGATCAGCGGTTTGCGTTGTCCACAGAAACCGGTTCGGAACTCAGGCTGGCCTCCAGCCAGCGCAGGATGAAGGCCTGGGCCGCACGCGCCGTGGTGGCCGCGAAATGCTGGAAGCCATGCGGGGCGGTGGGCACGTCCAGCAGGGTCGTAGGCGTATGCTTGGACCAGACCTCGGCCATCAGGCGGCTGTCGTCGCGCAAGGGGTCTTCCTGACCCATGACGAACAAGGCCGCAGGCATGCCAGACAGGTCGGCATGGAGGGGCGAGAGGTCGGTTTGGCGCAAGCCGGCTTCGTCACGGGCGGGTGCCAGCCGGGCAAGGTCGCGCCGCAGATTGGGGCCGTCGAACAGCAGGGTCTTTCGGGTCGCCGCTCGCACCGATGGTGTGCCCGACAGGTCGAACACCCCCTGGACGAAGGCGCAGGGCGGCAAATCTTGTTCGCCCTCATCGCGCAGCCTGATCATGGCCAAGGCTCCCAGATGCGCTCCGGCGGACTCGCCGATGACCAGCACAGTCTCCGCGCCAAAGCGGTCGCGGCCTTCGGCTCGAGCCCAACGGATGGCCTGGGCGCAGTCGGCGACGGCGTCGGCGAGGCTGTCTTCCAGTCCCTGGGTCAGAAGACGATAGTCGACCGAAACGACGACATAGCCGGCGTGGACGAAACAGGCCGTCAGCCGGTCGTTCAGGGCCGCGCTGCCGACGACCCAGCCGCCGCCATGCAGGTCCACGACGATGCCCTTGGCCGCCCCCGCAGGTTCAAGTATCCGCAGGGCGACCGGCCCGTCGGTGGTCTCGATGTCCAGTGTTGATACGCTAATACCCTTGCGCCCCAGTCGGGCGGCGGACACCCGCCCCGAGGCTCGGCTGGCCAGCGCATTCAGCCGTGTGCCCACAGCCAGCCGCCAGCCGCTGATCTTCAGGCGAGGGGCCAGGGCCATGACGGCATTGACGCGGCGAGCGGCCTTCAACTCGGCAGGGGTGAGGGACAGGGTGTGGCGGGTCAGGGTCATGGCACGCACATGTAGGCTGTCATCGTCCATGTGCCATGCGACCTGTTCACCGTCTTCTGCGGGCTCATGTGAACGAAGGTTAAGTTGCGCGGCCCCGGCGGCTGGGGAAGGCTGGTCGAAACGAGAGATTTTGCATGTCGATCATCACCTTGGCCCTGACACTGTCGCTGGCTTCGCTGTCGCCCGAGACACGCGTCGATGAGGGTGCAGCGACCCGACCCCGCTGTGCCGCATTGGCCGCGGCACCGGTCTGTCGGGATACACCGAACGGGGTCGTGGTAGGTCTGACCGAGGCGGCGGTGACGGTCGCGGCCGAGGAGGCGACGGTGGCCGAAGGCACATGGGCGGCGACGTTCGGTGCGGCACCGTCGCCCTATGCCGTGGTCCTGGATCAGGCGACGCCGGTGGAGGCTTTGCGCGCCGCCGGGGCTGTGCGTGTCCTGCCGTGGATCAGCGTGGCGGCGCGGCGGCAGGTGATGGAACAGGGCGTGCGGGATGCGGTCGCGCGTCAGGCCCCGGTCGGTCAGGCAGACGCCCTGATGGCCTCGGCCCTTGCCCGTGCCATGCCCCAGATCGAGGCCAGCCTGGCCAAATCGACCCAGCCGGGTGTGATGGCCCATGAACTGGGCCACCTCTGGTACATTCAGGCCTATTGGACGGGCGTCGCGCAGGCCGCCGACACCTATGGCAGCGCGGCCCCCGACTGGCTGGATGAGGCGGCGGCGGTCCTGATGGAGCGCGAGGGGCTGACCGAGGCACGACGGACGGCCTTTCACCGTGTCTGGGCCGAGACCCCTCAGGCCGACGCCGTATCCGCCCTGATGGCCGAAACCCATCCGGCCTTTGCTTCGGGGGCTTCGGCAGCGGCGCTGACAGAGGGTCAGCCGGCCGCGTCCGGCCCGCGCGTGATGACCATGAGCGGCGAGGAGTTCCAGCGCCGCACCGGCACGGACATCAACGCCGCCAGCGCCTTCTATACGCGGGTTCGCGCCATGCTGGATTTCATTGAAGCCAGAACGGGCGACCATCAAGCTATCGTGCGCCTGACGACTCATCTCCGGGCCGGTGGAACGGTGGCCGACTGGCTGGCGCATGATCCGGCCGGGCGTCAGCTGGGTGGGACGGTGCAGGCTGCCGACGCCGCGTTCAAGACGTGGGCCGACGAGCTCACGGCCACCGCGAGCTGATCAACCCGCCAGAGCCTCGCGCCGGGCTTCCAGCTCCAGCCATTCTTCCTCGGCGGCGGCCAGCAGGGCGCGGGCGCGGTCGGCGTTGGCGGTGGCGCGGTCGAAGGCCTTGCGGTCGCGGGTGTAGAGGTCCGGGTCGGCCAGGGTGGCGTCGTGGCGTTCGATGTCCTGGGGCAGGGACACCAGCAGGCCCTCAAGTTCCTTGAGACGGTGGGCATCCTTGAACGACAGCTTGCCGGGTTTCTTGACGGGGGCAGCGGCGAGGGTGGCCGGGGCCGGGGAGGCTGCGGCGCGTTCGGCGGCGGCCTTGTCCTGCGGGCGGGGGTTGGCGCCGGGCTTCAGGAAGCCGGGGTTCTGGCGGATGAAGTCGGTCCAGCCGCCGGGCGTTTCGACGATGTCGCCACGCCCGTTCATGGCGATGGTCGAGGTGGCCAGGCGGTCGACGAAATCGCGGTCGTGGCTGACCAGGATCAGCGTGCCGTCATAGCTTTCCAGCAGCTCTTCCAGCTTGTCGAGCGTGTCCATGTCCAGATCGTTGGTCGGCTCATCGAGGACCAGCATGTTGGCGGGCTTGGCCAGGGCGCGCGCAAGTAGCAGGCGGTTGCGCTCGCCGCCCGACAGGGTCGAGATGGGCTGGCGCAGCTGGCCCTCCTGGAAGAGGAAGTCCTTGGCATAGGCTGCGACATGTTTGGGGATGCCGCGCACCAGAATGCTGTCGCCGCCGCCGGGCGTCAGGGAATCCCACAGCGTCATGTCCGAGCGCAGGCCCTCGCGCGACTGGTCCAGATAGACGGGCTCCAGATTGGCCCCGAGCCGCACCGTGCCTTCGTCGGGGGCCAGTTCGCCCAGCAGGATCTTGACCAGGGTGGTCTTGCCCGCGCCGTTGGGTCCGACGATCGCCAGGCGGTCGCCGCGGATGACGCGGGTGGTGAAGGGCTTGATCACCGGACGGTCGCCGAAGGCCTTGCTGACCCCCTTCAGCTCGGCCACCAGCTTGCCGGAGGTGGAGCCGGAGTCGACGCCCAGGTTCAGCTCGCGCGGGCTGTCCTTCATCCGCTCGGCGCGGTCGGCGCGCAGGGCGTCCAGCGAGCGGGCGCGGCCCTCGTTGCGGGTGCGGCGGGCGGTGATGGAGCGGTAGAAGGTCTCGGTCTCGCGTTCGATGGTCTTGGTCAGGCGCTGCAGGGACTGGGCCTCTTCTTCCTGGACCTTGGTGGACCATTCGTCGAAGGCGGCGAAGCCCTTGTTCAGGGTGCGGACGCGCCGCCCCTCCAGCCAGTGAACGACATTGGTGACGCGGTTCAGGAAGGCGCGGTCGTGGCTGACCACCAGGATGGCGAACCGGGCGGAGAGCAGTTCCTCCTCCAGCAGTTCGATGGCCAGGATGTCCAGGTGGTTGGTCGGCTCGTCCAGCAGCAGCAGATCGGGCTCTTCGGCAAAGGCCTTGGCCAGGGCGGCGCGGCGGGTCTCGCCACCGGACAGACCTTGGGTCGATTTCTCGGGGTTGAGGCCGAAGGTGGTCAGCCAGCTCTCGGCGGTCCAGCGCTCGGCTCCGCCCGAGGACGCATAGTCCAGCAAGGTCTCGCCCTGGATGTCCGGCTCCTGCGGCACATAGGCGAAGCGCACGCCGGCTTGGACCGAACGGTCGCCCTCATCGGCCTCGATCAGGCCCATGACCATCTTCATCAGGGTCGACTTGCCGGCCCCGTTGCGACCGACCAGGGCGGCGCGGCTGCGCGGCTCCACGGCCAGATCCACCCCCTCGAACAGGGGGCGTTGACCGTCCTGCAGACGGACAGACTTGAGGGCGACGAGGGGGGGACGGGCAGCCATGAGGCGGGGGGTATAGACAGACACAGGCGGTTTCGCCAGCGAAAGCCCGCGACGAGGCTGGCGAACCGCCTCAGCCGCGGGCGATCAGGCGAACTGTCCGGCCTTCTTCTTCGTCTTCGGTTGCCGGGCACGAGGCGTGGGCAGGAAAGGACTGACGGCCGTCAAGACGGCCGCTGACATCAGCCAGAGGCCCAGGGTCACGGTCATCTGATCCTCGAACCGCCCGGTCGGGACGATCCAGAACATTGCAAATACAGCGATCCAGCCGAAGGCGACCCACAGGCGGCGCCAGTAAAGGGCCCCGTCCTCTCGTCCCCACGACAGGGCCCGGTCTGCCAAGGCCACCATGCAGACCACAGCCACCGCCGGCAGAAACAGGCCGGACAGAGGAGCCGTGGCCATGGCTGCTATGGCGGCCACCGCCGCCGCGCCCAGACCCAGGCTGACCCCGCGACGCCGCGTGTCGGACATCTGGGACCATTCGTCGGGGAAGGCCTTCACGCCGAGGGCCAGAGGCAGGCCGCCCGCAAAGGCACCGATCAGCAGCATACCCGCGCCCGGCCAGCGGGCGTCCAGCTGGAAGGCGCACAGGGCCAAAACGGGCGACAGGCCGCCCAGGCTCCAGATGTTGATGGTCTCGCCGGGCCGGGCCATGTGACTGACCGTGATCCGGGCCCAGGCGGCCAGGCCGACCCCGGTGATCAGCAGGCCGAGCGCGGCGACAGGATGGGACGGCAGGATCAGGCTGACCGGCGGCAGGAGCAGGGCGGCCGGAGCCCAGCCCATCCGCTTCCACAGCGGCTGGTCCCACGGATAGCCCTGGATCCAGCGGCGCGAGGGCCAGCCGATGCCCCAGACCCAGGCCAGGGCGATCAGCCCGGAGATGCAGGTCCACAGCACCCAGGCGGCACCGAAGAGGGGCCAGTTGGGGACGCCGAACTCGTTCGACACGACGGTAAAACCGCCCAGCACCGGCGGCGCGATCACCAGCAGCAACAGTCGGACCAGATTGGTCAGACCGGGCCGACCCAGGCGTTTGCGCCAGCGTTCGACGGCCGGTGGGGCCAGCTGGGCGGCCAGGGCCGGAATGTCGTAGTCGATCCGCTCCAGCAGGCGTCTGACCTCGCGATCCAGGCCAGGCTTGAACAGATCACTTAGCCTGCGCAGAGGGGTCTGTTTGGCGCGCAGCGTCTCGAAGGCCGCATGGCCGGGGTTGCCCGGACGGACGATCTGACGCGCCGCATGGATGGCCCGCAGCCGCATCATGACCGGCTGGGCATGGCTGAGATCGACACCGACGCGGGCGTCGTTCCAGCCGAAGAACTGTACGGCCGGCTCGATCAGCACCTCGACCGCAGGAGGACCTCCGGCGATCAGATGGGCCAGCCAGTGTTCGGTGCGGCCATGCACGTCCAGGGCGGCCATGGCGGGCGACCGGAACACGGCCATCAGGGCACTCATGCGGTCGTCGAAGGTGGCGGTCGGTGACTGCACCTGCTCCATCAGGGCGTCGCACAGGGCGGCATGGGCCTGACCGCGCGCCTGCTCGCCCGCCAGCTCCTGACGGATGTCGTCCGATAGATGCGCTGTCGGATCGGGCTCGATGGCCTCAGGCCGGTCCCATGCCTGTTCGGGAGGCGAGGACCAATCGCCGCCCCGTCGATCCTCGGCCCATTGCCGGTTCTCTGGTCGAGCCGACCAGACGTGACCGCCATGCTCCATGAAGCCGTCGTCGTTGTCGTGATAGTCGTCATCGACCGTTTGAGGAGACGTCGGGGCCGCCGGGGCCGCCCAGCCGCGCCGGGCCATGTTGGACGCCTGCTCATAGGCCGCCCGCAGCGCCTGAAATCCCTCCGGATCGTCCTCGGGATGGACCTGTTTCAGCCGCCGCGCATAGGCCCGCCGGATGTCGTCGACCTCATTGGTGGGGTCGACGCCGAGGGTCTTCCAGATGGAGCTTCTTACAGCCACGTCTCGCCCTCGAAGCGGTCGAGGATCTGGGTCAGTTCGGTGCGGGTGTGTTCGATGGCGCGGGGGTCCTGGGCGTCCAGAACGGCCTGGAAGTGGCCGATGTGGCCGTTGATGAAGGCCCGGTCCTCGCCCAGGGAATCCTCATAGCAGCGCTCGGCCCGGGCCATGACGGCCTTGTTGGCGTCGGCTTCGCGCGGGTGCTGCTTCAGCTTGGCCAGGGCGGCGCGGCGGGCCTCGAATTCGGCGTCGGCCATGACGGCCTCGTCGGCCACGACCAGCTCGTGGCGCTGGCCGGTCTGGGGAATGTGGACGTCGACTTCCAGCAGGCCGTTGATGTCATAGGTGAAGCGAACCTCGAGCTGGACCGAATTGGCCGGACCGGCGGGGATGGGCACCTTCAACTGACCCAGCAGGATGTTGTCGGCAAGGTTGCGCGACTCGCCCTGGTAGACCGGTATTTCGACGGTTCGCTGGTTGGCTTTGGTGTTGGAATAGTACTGGACGCGACTGGCCGGAATGATGGTGTTGCGCTCGATGATTGGCGAGAAGGTGACGCCAATAATGCGGTTGTCTGGCGTGTATTCTGCCGCGCCAATGCCCAGGCTGTAGGGGCAGACGTCGGTCATGACGACTTCCTTCAGCGCCACGTCACGGGCTTTGAGCCCGGCCTGCACCGCCGCCCCGATAGCCACGGCCTCGTCGGGATTGACGGCATTGGCGGGGAAGCGGCCGAACATGCGGGTGATGGCCTTGCGGACCACCGGCATGCGGGTGGAGCCCCCGACAAGGATGATCTCGTTCAGCTGGTCCGCTCGCAGGCCTGCATCGCGCAGCGACCGCAGGACAGGGTCGCGCAGACGGGTCAGAAGGCCCTGGCACAGGGTCTCGAAATCCTCGGTGTCGATCTTGTGGCTGAGCGTCTGGTCCTTCCAGACCACGGACATGGTGGCCGAGGCATTCTCGGTCAGGGCCCGGCGGGCGCGTTCGGCCGCGACCCGGATGCGTTCGCGCAGGGTGGAATCGCCGCGATCCTTGTCCGGCACCGCCTTGCCGACCACGCGCTTGAACTCCTCGATCAGGACCTCGTTGAAGTCCTCGCCACCCAGCCGGTTGTCGCCGGTCGAGGCGCGGACCTCGATCACGCCCTCGAAGATTTCCAGCACCGAGACGTCGAAGGTGCCGCCACCCAGGTCGAAGACCAGAAAGCGGCTCTCATTGCCCAGTTCGTGGATGCCGTAAGCGAGGGCGGCGGCGGTCGGCTCGTTCAGCAGGCGCTCGACCTTCAGGCCCGCCAGTTCGCCCGCGCGGCGGGTGGCCTTGCGCTGCTTGTCGTTGAAATAGGCCGGGACGGTGATGACGGCCTCGGTCACCGGCTCGCCCAGATGCGCCTCGGCATCGGCCTTGAGACGGGCCAGGACCAGGGAGGACAGCTCCTCTGCGGTGAAGCTCTTCTGGCCCAGTTTGGTGACGCGGGACGAACCCATGTAGCGCTTGAACGCCGTGGTGGTCAGGTCAGGATGGGTCGACTGTCGCTCGCGCGCGGCCAGGCCGACGATGACGTCGCCGGTCTTGTCGTCCAGGCTGACCGCCGAGGGGGTCAGGACGTGTCCCAGGCTGTTGGGGATCAGTTCCGCCTTGCCGTCGCGCCAGATGCCGACCGCACAATTGGTCGTGCCCAGGTCAATACCGATGATCACGCAAGTCCCCCGAAACGCCCTCGTCCGCCTTCCTAGCGTGGCCGCTGGCCGGGTGGAAGACCGTCGTCGTCTGACAGGGCGCAATCGACGATGGCGCGCGACAGGGGCGCGATCGGCGGCTAGAAGCCCGGCCATGACGCCCTTCTGGCAGACCAAGACGCCTTTCTGGCAAAGCAAGACTTTGGCGCAGATGACGCCCGCCGAGTGGGAGAGCCTGTGCGACGGGTGCGGGCTGTGCTGCCTGATCCGGTTCGAGGATGAGGACACGGGCGAGGTATTCCCGACCAAGGTCCACTGCAAGCTGTTCGACCCCGACACCTGCACCTGCACCGACTATGCCAACCGCAAGGCGCAGGTGCCGGACTGCATCAAGCTGACGCCCGGCAATGTCGGGGCGCTTAAGTGGATGCCCAAGTCGTGCGGATATCGGCGGGTACACGAGGGGCGGGGCCTGGCGGAATGGCATCCGCTGGTGTCGGGCAGCCGCGAGACGGTGCATACGGCAGGGGTGTCGGTGCGCGGCCAGACCATCAGCGAGCTGGAGCTGGAGGAGCCTGAGGACGCCGTCGCCTATGAGGCGATGGAGTGGAATGAGGAGCGCGGCACAAGGTCGCGGCGCTAACCAATATTTCGTCGTTTGCGTGCCAGGGTTCGAACATGCCCAGTTCGCGTCTCAGGTCCCACAAGTTCAAGGCAGAGGCGCTGAACCTCGACGGGCCCTTCGATCGGCTGACGGCCCTGGCCTGTACCATCTTCGATACGCCGTTCGCGATGGTGTCGGTCATCGACGGCGACCGGACCATCTTTCGCGCCAATATCGGCCAGGACGAGGACAGCCTGCCGCGCCAGCAGACGGTGACCGACCTGCTGGTCAGCCTGGGCCCCGATGCGGTGTTCGTGGTCGAGAACGGACTGACCGATCCGCGGGTGAAGGACCATCCGATGGTGGTCGGCAAGCCGCATCTGCGGGCCTATGTCGGGACGACCATCGTCAATGCGGACGGCGAGCCGATCGGTGCCCTGGGGGTTATGGACATCGTGCCCCGGCCCGCGCCGACGGACGCGCAGATCGCCAGTCTGAGGTTGCTGGCCGGGCTGGCCAGGCAGGAAGTCGAGAGCGCGCACAAGCTGCGCAAGGCGGCCGAACACACGGCCATGCTGGAGATGTCGGAGGCCTTGGCGGGACTGGGACACTGGCACTACGACGTGGCGGATCACAGTGTGAGTTGGTCCGATGAGGTCTATCGCATTCACGGTGTCGAGCGGGGCTCTATGGAGCCCAGTCTGGCGACGATGGGGCCCCTGTATCACCCGGCGGACCGGGAGGCAGCCAAGCTGCTGATCCGGCGGGCCCTGACGACGGGCGAGGGTTATGACACCCGGCTGCGGCTGAACCGCAACGGCGAGGAGCGGGTCACCCGGTCGCGGGCCCAGGTCGAGCGCGACGATCAGGGGCGGATCGTCGCGCTGTTCGGGGTCGTGCAGGATATCACCGAAACGGTGCGGGCCGAGCGGGCGCAGGAGGAACTGGTCGAGACGCTGAAGCTGGCTGAGGATCTGGCGGGGATCGGAAGCTGGCGATTCGACGTCGGAACCCACCATGTCCGCTGGTCAGATCAGGTTTATCGCATCTACGGACTGGATCCCGAGACGTTTGATCCGGCACTGAACGACGCTGTGGCCTTCTATCATCCCGACGACCGGCAGGCTGTCCTGGACTGGTGTACCAAGGCGATTGAGAGTGGCCACCCGGACGAGTTCCGTCTGAGACTCATCCGGGCCGATGGCGAGGAGCGGATCGTGGTCTCCCAGTGCCGTCCGGAGGTCGGTCAGGACGGGCTGACCCGGGCCCTGTATGGCGTGTTTCAGGACGTCACAGAGGCCGCGCGGGCCCACGAAACCATCATGGCTAGCGAGGCGCGGTATCGGTTGCTGGCCGACAATGCCACCGACATCATCGCCACCTATGGGATCGACGGCCGGTTCCGGTATGTCTCGCCCGCCATCGAGGCGGTCATGGGCTATACTGCCGAGGAGGTTACGGGCGGTCGGTTCGAAGACTTCATGCATGCGGACGACGTGGAGCCGGTCCGCAAGGCCTTTGCCGACTATGCATTGTCTCCGGTCGGAACGGTGCCGCCGCGCATACCCTATCGCGGGATCGCCAAGACCGGTGCCGTGGTCTGGCTGGAGGCCCATCCCCAGCTTATCCGGGATGCCCAGGGACGGCCGGTCGAGTTCCAGGATGTGGTGCGCGACATCAGCGAGACCAAGGCACTGGAGGATGCCCTGATCGCTGCCCGCGACCGGGCGGAAGAGGGGGCGCGGGCCAAGTCGGAGTTCCTGGCCAATATGAGCCACGAGCTGCGGACGCCGCTGACCAGCGTGGTGGGGTTCTCGGGCCTGCTGTTAAGCAGCGATGCGCTGCCGGAAACCGAGCGGCGCTATGTCGATCGGATCGCCACGGCCAGCGACGCCCTGCTGGGGGTCATCAACGACATCCTGGACTATTCCAAGCTGGAAGCCGGGGCGGTGTCGCTGGAGCCGCTGGCCTTCTCGGCGGATGCGATGGCGCAGGGCGCGGCCTCGATCGTCGAGGCACAGTGCGAGGCCAAGGGGCTGGCGCTTGAGGTTGTGGTCGATCCTGCCGTGCCGCAGACATTGATCGGGGATGAGGGGCGGCTGCGTCAGGTGACGCTGAACTTCCTGGCCAATGCGGTGAAGTTCACGGCCAGGGGCGGCGTGAAGGTGCATGTGGGCTGGACCGGCGAGCGGCTGAGGGTGGCGGTGACCGACACCGGCATCGGTGTGTCGCAGGACAAGGTCGCGGCCCTGTTCGAGCGGTTCACCCAGGCGGACAATTCGACCACGCGGGTCTATGGCGGGACCGGGCTGGGGCTGTCGATCTCGCGTCGGCTGGTCGAGCTGATGGGCGGGGAGATCGGGGCGGACAGCTGCCAGGACGAGGGTTCGACCTTCTGGTTCGAGGTACCGCTGATTGCGGGTGAGCGGCGGGCCGAGCGAAGGGCTCAGGCCCCGGTGACGGACAGCCAGTCGTCGGGCCTGCGGATTCTGGTGGCGGACGACGCCCCGGCCAACCGCGAGCTGGTCACAGCCATACTGGGCAGTATGGGTGTGAAGGTGGATGCGGTCTGTGACGGGGTCGAGGCGGTCGAGGCGGCGCGGACGGGAGCCTATGACCTGATCCTGATGGACGTGCACATGCCGGTGCTGGACGGACTGGACGCGACGCGGGCCATACGGGCGCTGGACGGGGAGGCGGCGCGGACGCCGATCATCGCCCTGACGGCCAATGTGCAACCCGAGCAGGTCGAGCGGTGCCGCGAAGCCGGAATGGACGACCATTGCGGCAAGCCGATCCAGGTGTCGGAGCTGGTGCGGGTCATGTCGGCGCGGCTGGACCGGCGCTCGGAAGACCGGGGCGGGCCAGGTCGGCTGGCGGGCGCTGCTGCCTAGAGTTCGCGGATTGTTAGTCGGATTGGCGAGAGAAAATCGTTTGCGATCAAACGTCTGACGGAAAGTAAACGCCATCTTCCTGGCTGAGGACGCTGGTCCGGTAGAGTCTGGGCATGACGGGAAATCAGGACAGAGCAGCGGCCGCGGCCGCATGGGTCGAGGCGGGGCGCGAACGGCTGATGGCTGCATGCGACCGGGCGTTGGACGCCATCACAAACAATACACTGGACCCCAAGGACGGCGTAGCCGTGGGGCGGCAGATCCGCGCCATCGCGCTTATGGCCAAAACGATGCCGTTGGTCGCGGTGATGTGCCTGCCCGACGAACTGATCAGCGCCGCCAAGCTGAACCGCGCACTGAAAGCCAGCGGGCTGAAACTGGACAAGGCAGCAGAGGAAGACATGGCCAAACATGAGCGCGACGACAGCCCCGCAAACCTGCGACGGATTCGAGACCAGCTGGAAACTCGCTTCGATAGCCTTCATGCCGGCTTCGAAAAGAAGGGCGCAGATCGACCATGCGACCCCGGATCAACTGCACGAGATGAACCAGACGAGGTTTGACCTGCTGGATCATCAGTTCTGGCCGCCGACGGACTGGCGGACCTGGGTGCTGATGGGGGGACGGGGATCAGGCAAGACCTTTGCCGGTGCCAACTGGATCAGTTGGTTGGCTCAGACGCAGACGCTTCGTTTTGCCCTGATCGGGCCCACGCTGCACGATGTGCGCGAGGTGATGGTGGAGGGGCCGTCGGGCCTGAAAGCGATTGCCGGGCCGGAGCATCGTCCGCGCTGGGAGGGTGGGCGAAAACGGCTGGTCTGGCCGAGTGGCAGCGTGGCCTATGCCTTTTCGGCGGAAGACCCGGATAGCCTGCGCGGGCCGCAGTTTCATCATGCCTGGGCCGACGAGTTCTGTGCCTGGCGCAAGCCGGAGGCGGTGCTGGATAATCTGAGGATGGGGTTACGTCTGGGAGACGATCCACGACTGGTGGTGACGACGACGCCGAGACCCCTGCCGGCGCTGAGGCGGCTGTTGGCCCAGGAGGGGACGCTGCTCGAACGGGCGCATACGTCGGCGAACCAGACCAATCTGTCGCCTCGGTTCCTGGCGCATCTGAAGGCGCTGTATGCCGGGACGCGGCTGGAGGCGCAGGAGATCGAGGGGCTGATCGTCGAGAGCGAAGGCGCGCTGTTCCGGGCCGAGGATCTGGCGCGGGCGCGGGGTGCGAGGCCCGCGACGCTGGAGCGGATCGTGGTGGCGGTCGATCCCCCGGTGACGGCGGGTGGTGATGCCTGCGGGATCGTGGTGGTCGGGCGTCGGGACAAGGTGGCCTATGTTCTGGCCGACAAATCCGTGCGCGGTATGAGCCCGCAGGGCTGGGCCGAGAAGGTCGTGGCGGCGGTGCGCGAGTTCGGTGCGGACGCCGTCGTGGCCGAGAGCAATCAGGGGGGCGAGATGGTGCGAACCGTGCTGGCCCACGCCGACTGCCCGGTGCCGATCAGGCTGGTGCATGCCAGCCGGGGCAAGGTGGCGCGGGCCGAACCGGTGGCGGCGCTGTACGAGCAGGGGCGAGTGGTGCACTGCGGTGCGTTTCCGGCGCTGGAGGAAGAACTGATGGCGCTGGGGGCGACCGATGGCGGACCCAGCCCGGACCGGGCTGATGCCCTGGTCTGGGCGGTGACGCACCTGATGCCGACGCCCAAGGCGGGGCCGAGCGTGCGGTGGCTGTGAGGTCTAAATCCTCCCTCGCGAAGCGGGGGAGGGGGACCATCCGAAGGATGGTGGAGGGGGCGAGGGCGAGCGCCGGCGTGTGGGGTTTGCCCCCTCCACCCCGCTACGCGCGGTCCCCCTCCCCCGTGAAGAACGGGGGGAGGAGTGGGCATTCGGACGCGAACCGCTGCCCATAAATTTTCAGCCACTTCGTCGAGATTACGCAGGACGTCGATAGCTGGGACCCGGATGACGCTGATGCCCTGGCCATGCAGCCAGTCGGTGCGGCGGACATCGTGGGCGGGTGCGTCGCCCATATCGTGGCCCTGGCCATCGACCTCGACGGCGAGCTTCAGGGCCGCGCAGTAGAAGTCGAGGATGTAGGGCCCGATTGGATGCTGACGGCGGAAGTTGGGGCGGCCGGGGAGACGTGGACGCAGACGGGTCCACAACATGGCTTCTGGCGGCGACATGTTCCGGCGAAGACTTCGGGCGCGTTTGTGGGTGAGTATGGGCGCTCGCATGGGTTGTATGATTCATCGATCATTCGTTGTTGGCAAGTCTGAAGCCGGTGAATGCGTTTGCCCCCTCCACCCCGCTACGCGCGGTCCCCCTCCCCCGTGAAGAACGGGGGAGGATAAAGAAACAAGGAGACTCTCATGTTCGATTGGCGACGGCCCCTGGAGGGTCGGCGGCGTAGAGTCGTGCCTGAGACCAAGGAGAGCCGCAGCGGGCCGTTGATCGCGTTCTCGCACGGCGGGCGGGCGCGGTGGACGCCGCGTGACTATGCGCATCTGGCGGCTGAGGGGTTCGGCAAGAATGCCGTGGCCTATCGCTGTGTGCGGATGATCGCGGAGGCGGGCGCATCGGTGCCGCTGGTCGTGTTCGCGGACGGGGTGAAGACGGCGGAGCATCCACTGGCGCGGCTGCTGGCCAGGCCCAATCCGGAGCAGTCGGGCGCGGAGTGGCTGGAGGGGCTGTATGGGGCGTTGCAGACGGCGGGTAATGCCTATGCGGAGGCGACCGGAGACGGTGACGATGACGGTGCACCGGACGAGTTGTGGGCTCTGCGACCAGACCGGATGAAAGTGATCCCGGGACGGGCCGGGTGGCCGGAGGGATATGAGTATTCCGTGGACGGGCGGTCGGTGCAGATCGGTCGGCAGGCGGATGGCTGGATGCCGGTGATGCATCTGAAGCTGTTCCACCCGACGGACGATCACTATGGCTTTTCACCGCTGGAGGCGGCGGCGTTCGCGATCGATGTGCACAATGCGAGCGGGGCCTGGAACAAGGCGTTGCTGGACAATGCGGCGCGGCCAAGCGGGGCGCTGGTTTACGGCGCGAAGGACGGCGAGCGGCTGACCGGCGAGCAGTTCGAGGCGTTGCGGGCGCAGGTCGGCGAGAGCCATGCGGGCACGGCCAATGCCGGGCGGCCGATGATTCTGGAGGGCGGGCTGGACTGGAAGCCTATGAGCTGGACGCCGGCGGACATGGACTTCATCGCGGGCAAACATGCGGCGGCGCGGGAGATCGCGCTGGCGTTCGGGGTGCCGCCGCAGCTGCTGGGGATTCCGGGCGATGCGACATACGCCAACTATCGCGAGGCCAATGCCGCGTTCTGGCGCGGGACGGTCGTGCCGCTGGTCAGGAAGACGGCGGGGGCGCTGACCGGGTGGCTGGGCGGGCGGTTCGCGGCTGTGAAGATTGAGGCGGACCTCGAAGCGGTGCCGGCGCTGCAGCCCGAGCGGGATGCGCTGTGGGCGCGGCTGTCGGCGGCGGAGTTCCTGACGGATGCGGAGCGGCGGCAGATGGCGGGGGTCGGTGATTAGTTCTCCCTCCCCTTCATGGGGAGGGATGTCGGCACGAAGTGACGACAGGGTGGGGTTCGAAGACGAGAGCTCCGGCCCATTCGGACCCCACCCTGACCGCTTCGCGGTCTGTCCCTCCCCATGAAGGGGAGGGAGAAAGGATGAGACACATGAGCGAACATCAAACCCGCCGCGTGCCGACGGCCTTGCTGATCGCCCTGACGGTGCAGACGGTCGGGGGACTGGTCTGGGCGGGCGGGGCGGCAGCGCGGATCGGGACGCTAGAAGAGCGGGTGGGGGAGCAGAGGCTGGTGGCGGAGCGGCTGGCGCGTCTGGAGGAACAGAGCACGGCGACGCGGGCGGCGGTGGAGCGGATCGAGACGCGGCTGGAGGGGAGGGATGAGGGATGAGGGGCGAGGGACGAAAACTGAAGGACCCGGTACCTATTGTCAGAACCGAAGGTGCGAGATCCCCTGCCTCATCCCTCGTCCCTCAAACCTCGCCCCTGACGATCAAAGGCTATGCCTCGCTCTGGGGCGTGGCGGACCTTAACGGAGATGTGGTGGCGAGAGGCGCTTTTGCGGCCAGTCTGGCGAAGACGGGCGTCGACGGGGTGCGGATGCTGCACCAGCACGAGGCGCGGTCGGTGGTCGGGGTCTGGGACCGGATAGAGGAGGACGAGCGCGGGCTGTATGTCGAGGGGCGGGTGCTGGACTGGTCGGCGGAGGCGCGGTTCGCAGGTGCACTGAGCCAGGCGGGGGCGCTGGACGGGCTGTCGATCGGATTTCGCAGCCATCGGGCGCGGCGGGACGGGCGGTTGCGGGTGCTGGTCGAGGTGGAGCTGTGGGAGGTGTCGCTGGTGACGTTTCCGATGCTGCCGGGCGCGCGGTTTTCAGTCGCCTGAGGCGCTGCTGGTTCTGGCCGAAGCCTGCCAGGCGGCGAGGGCCTTGCGGATGGCGGACAGGGTGGCGGGCCGGCGGATGGCCTGGGCGATCCAGATGCCGGGGAGCAGGACGAAGATCCAGCTGACACCGAAGATGTTGACGATCAGGAAGCCGACCACGGCGAGGGCGGCCCACAGGCCGATGCGCAGGGTCCTGTCATCCATGCTGGCGATGTCGGGCAAGTCGGTGGAGCGTGAGCCAAACCCGGTTCCGGGCGCGATGGGGGGCGGGGTGGAGACGGCACCGTTGGGCCCGAAGGTGAAGGCCGGGTCGCGGTGGGGCGGGGTTGGTTGAGGTTTGTGGATTTGAGGCTGTGATGCGGGCCGGGTCTGAGGGGCCTGGCGCGGGGGCTCGGTCTGCTGGGCCGGGCGGGGCGCAGGCGGCAGGCGGCGGGTCGGTGTGGGGTCGGCGAATGGTCGGGGCTCGAACGGGACGGAGCGGCCCTGGGCATCCAGGGTGAAGACCTGTTCGAAGCCGACGGTGTCGAAGTTTATCGCGCGCGTGTCCTGGCCATAGCTGTCGGCCTGAAGCGCGGCCACGGTGCCGTGTCGCATCAGGACCTGGAAGGCGACGGCGTCCTGAAGCCCGTCGATCATGACGTGAACGGTGCCGAACGGACCGTCGGCCGTGGTGGCGGGACGGGGGCGGTCGAGTATCAGGCCGGTGTAGGCCCCGAAGGCCATATTGCGGCGCAAGCCGGATTTGGCGCTGGCGAACTGGGCGGCGAGGTCCGGGATGGTACCGCGCAGTTCATGCGCCAGGGCGGCCATGACGGCCCGCTCCAGCCGGGTCAGGGGGATGTTGGCGACGGTGGTTCGGGACGCGGCCATCGCTCAGTTCGCCTCTGGCAGATAGTCGGCGGGCAGGGGCAGGTCGGGGGTCTCGGCCTGCCAGTAGACGCTGACAATCCACCAGCGGGCACCGTCGTCGAACAGCTGGATGGAGTTGATGCCGCGCATGAAGGGCCGGGCGTCGGTCGCGGCGCGCCGGGCGTCATAGGTCGAGAAGACATGGGCGATGCGGCCATAGCGGTCGGTACGGCGAGCGATCTCCTGCTCATGAAAGCCGTCGCGGACCAGGCCGGGTCCGGCGCGGTCGACATAGTCCTGGGGCGTGAGAGGGCGCAGCGTGCCCTGGCCCTGGGCGTCCGTGCCGGTGGGCATCAGCCTGGCGGACGGATGGAACAGGTGGCGGAACCGGTCCCAGTCGCGGGCCACGCCAGCGTCGCCGGAAATGCTGGCGTAGAGGGCGGCGACGATGGTGTCCATCGAGGTGACGTCGGCGGCGTAGGCGGGGTTGGAGGCAGGGGCGGGCGCCGGTGCGGGCGGTGGGGTCTGGGCAAATGCCGGTGAAGTCAGTGCAAACAGCGTTGTGGCACCGAGAATGGCAAGACGCATCGGGAGTTCTCCTGGAAACGTCGCGGACGTTTGGGTGTCGCCGAGAATGCTGTTCAGGCCGTCTTTCGAAGCATGCGGCTGATGTGGTTTTGGCAGGTGAGTCTGAACGACTGAAAGGCGGCAACGCCAATCAGCCCAAAGATTGTGGTCGCGCGTGCTTCCGAGTTTAGCCAGGACGGCCCAATCGTCGATGTGATCCAACTGTCTGGCGCGTGCGTGAGGAAGACCACAGCCGCCAATGTCGCTACCGCAAAGAGACGCTCCAGCATTGAGAGGGGCTTGGGAAGTGGTCTTGCTAGTGATGAGACCCAGTTCGGGGGCGGGTGATCGTCTGGCGGTTCTCCGACCATATACACCTCGGAACCAGCGGGCTCAGCCAGCGAGTGGATACGCTCGAATGTCCCTTGTCCCCGCCTTTTCGGCTGGGTTTGCAGTGAAGTCATCAGGCCGGCGACAAGGCTAACAAACGTCACGGCGAAGAAGCCCAAGGTAAAGGCGTTTTCCGCTACGGATGCCCACTGCGCGTCCAGGAACCATAAAGCCTGGATTGCCAGCGCAAGCGGAAACACCAGGGAAACGGCAACAGGCCCGACCCATGACCGTCGCAACGCACCGACAAGATTACGGGTGACTGTTCGCATCGCCCGGACCCTAACCGCAAACCGCGGTTCCTGAAAACCGGAGAGACCATGAAAGAGACCAAGACCGTCTCGGGCACGCCCGAGGCTCGCGCAGTCCTGCATGAAATGATGGCGGCGTTCGAGGCGTTCAAAGGGGCGAACGATGCCCGGCTGGACGAGATCGAGAAGAAGGCGTCGGCCGATGTGCTGCTGGAGGAGAAGGTGGCGCGGATCGACGCGGCTGTGGGGGCGGCCCAGGCGCGGCTGGATCGGGTGGTGAGCGAGGGGCGGCGTCGCGAGATCGGTGCCTCGGCGTCTGCTGCCGGTGCTGCCCCCTCCTGGTCGGCGAGGGCCGACCTGTCCTCCCCATCCGCCTACGCGGACGGGGAGGTGAAACAGGCATTCGACGGGTATCTGAAGACCGGGGCGTCGTTCGGGCTGGAGCTGAAGGCGGGGTTGTCGTCGGCGTCGAACTCGGCGGGCTATGTGGTGCCGCCGGAGACGGAGCGGGCGATCGAGCGGCGCTTGATGGCGGGCTCGCCGATGCGCGAGATTTCGACGGTGCGGACCGTGGGCTCGGGCGTGTTCAGAAAGCCGGTGTCGACGGCGGGCGTGGTGGCTGGGTGGGTGGCCGAGACGGCGGCCAGGCCGGAGACGGACCCGGCGACGCTGGCGTTGCTGGAGTTCCCCTCGGCCGATCTTTACGCCAGTCCGGCGGCGACCCAGTCCCTGCTGGACGACGCCATGATCGACCTGGACGAATGGCTGGCCGCCGAGGTCGAGGATGCCTTCGCGGCGCAGGAGACACAGGCCTTCGTCAACGGTGACGGGATCAACAAGCCGCGCGGCTTTCTGAGCTATACGACCGTGGCGGATGCGACCCAGACCTGGGGCCAGATCGGCTATGTGGCGTCAGGGGCTGCCGGGGCATTTGCGGGCACCAGCCCGGCGGATCGGCTGATCGACCTCATCTATGCGCCCAAGGCCCAGTATCGGCCGAACGGCAGGTTCGTGATGAACCGAAAGACCGTTTCGGCGGTGCGCAAGTTCAAGGATGCGGACGGCAACTACATCTGGTCGCCGGCGACGCGGCCGGGCGAGACGGCGTCGCTGCTGGGTTATGCGGTGACCGAGATCGAGACGATGCCGGACATCGCGGCGAACAGCCTGTCGATCGCCTTCGGGGACTTTCAGCGGGGGTATCTGATCGTGGATCGGGCGGGGGTGCGAGTGTTGCGCGACCCCTATTCGGCCAAGCCCTATGTGCTGTTCTACACGACCAAGCGCGTCGGCGGCGGGGTGCAGAACTTCGACGCGATCAAGGTGCTGAAGTTCAGCGCGAGCTGATCCTCGCCCGAGTAGCGAAGCGTAACGGGGGAGGGGCACCGCGCCGCCCTCGCGGCGTGGTGGAGCGGGCAACCCCAGACACAATGCACGCCGTTGCCCCCTCCACCGCCTTCGGCGGTCCCCCTCCCCCGCGAATTGCGGGGGAGGATTTTTCCAACATCGGAGACTTCCCATGACAGCACCCGTCAGCCTGACGGAGGCGAAGCTTTTTCTGCGCGTCGAGCATGAGGCGGAGGACGGGCTGATCGAGACATTGATCGAGGCGGCGAGGTTGCGGGTAGAGGGGGAGGTCGGCCTGACGCTGACCTCGACCAGTCCGGCACCCCTGCGGCTGGCGATCCTGATGCTGGCGCTGCGCGCCTATGAGCGGGGCGAGGTGGAGATGGCGGTCGCGCCGGTCGAGGCCTGGATCGCGCCCTATCGGGTGGTGCGGCTGTGAAGGTGTTGGCGGGGCTATTCGAAGCCGTGGAATCCCGCACGCCGTATGGCGGGGTCAGCGTGAGCTATGAACCCGTAGGGTCCGCCTGGCTGAAGCTGGGGGCGCGGCGGCGGCGCGAGAGGAGCGAGCCGGGCGGGCTGCGGGCGGTCGAGGTGGTGACGGCGGAGACGCGGTCGGACCCGCGACTGATCGCCGGGCGGGTGCTGAGGTTCGGCGGGGCCGACTGGCGCATCCAGGCGATCGAGACGGTCGGTGGCCGGGCGATCCTGATGCTGGAGCGGAGCCGATGAGTTCGCATGAGCTGGCGCTGCAGAAGGCGCTGATCGCGCATCTTTCGGAGGATCTCGCGGTGCGGGCGCTGCTGGGGGATCCGGCGCGGATCTGGGATGCGGTGCCGGTGGAGGCGGAGCTGCCGCATCTGATCATCGGGCGATGCGAGAGTCGGCCGATCCAAGCAGACGGCGGGGGCGTGGAGCATCGGTTGACGCTGACGGTCGTGTCGCGCTTTCGCGGGACGGAGGAGGCCAAGGCGGTACTGGCGGCGGTACGGTTCAGGCTGACGGATGTGCGGGTCGAGGCGGACGGGGTGCGGGCGGTCAGCCTGGGCGTCGTGTTCGCGGATGTGTTTCCGGCGGCGGATGGGGCGAGGACCTATGCGGTGCTGCGGGTGCGGGCCGTGACGGAGGAGGTTTAGGCATCAGGCATCGGGCAGCAGGCAACGGACAACAGACCGTGAGGCGGTATCGTTCGGTAACGGACCGAGCCCAGCTGTGCCCTCCCACGAACAGCCTGCCACCACCCCACCCAACCCTCCCCGTCGAGGGGAGGGCTTTCATTTTTGGAGGATGGAATGAGTGCACAACGCGGCAAGGATATACTGCTGAAGATCGAGGGGGCCCCGGGGGTATTCACGACGGTCGCGGGGCTGAGGGCGCGGACGATTTCGCTGAATGCGCGCACGGTGGATGCGACGGACGGCGACAGCGCCGGGCGGTGGCGCGAGCTGCTGGCAGGCGCAGGGGTCAAGTCGGCGGCGGTGGCGGGGCAGGGGATATTCCGCGATGCAGCGTCCGATGCCCTGATCCGCGAGGCCTTCTTTGCGCAGGAGGCGAGGCGGTGGCGGCTGATCGTGCCGGACTTCGGCCAGCTGGAAGGACCGTTCCTGGTCTCGGCGCTGGAATATGCGGGCGAGCACGAGGGCGAGGCGACGTTTGCGATCAGCCTGGCCAGCGCGGGCGAGATCGGATTCTCCAGCCTGTGAGCGCGGTGAACGGCGTACGCGGCGAGGTGTCGGTGGTGCTGGCGGGCGAGGCGCGCCGGCTGTGCCTGACGCTGGGGGCGCTGGCGGAGATCGAGACGGGCTTGCAGGTGAGCGGGCTGGCGGGGCTGGCCGAGCGGATGCGGGCGCTGTCGGCGGGGGATCTGCTGGTGGTGCTGGCGGCGCTGTTGCGCGGCGGGGGCGAGCGGGAGTTGGCGCAAGGGCTGGCCGATGCGGCGGTCGATCCGCGCGAGGCGGCGGAGGCGGTGGCGCGGGCGTTTGCGGCGGTGGCGGAGTGATGCGCGGCCCCCTCCACCATCCTTCGGATGGTCCCCCTCCCCCGAGGGGGGAGGATCAGACGCCGTGGCCGGAGATGATGCGGATGGCGGCGGGGTTCGGCGTGGGGCCGGAGGGCTTCTGGCGGTTGTCGCTGAGGGAGTGGCGGATGCTGACGGTGCGGCCGGAGGTGGTGCCGCCGATGGGGCGTGGGGTGTTGGAGCAGATGGCGGAGCGGTGGCCGGACAACTGAGGCGACGTGATCTCCCCTTCCCCTCGAGGGGGAAGGGGCGGGGGATGGGGTGGTTGCAGGGCGGTTCAGGATGGGCCCCGTTAGGCGTCGTCGAAGGATGACAGCTCGAGCCCGTCGGCGTTCTCCACCCAGCAGCCTGCCACCACCCCACCCAACCCTCCCCCTCGAGGGGAGGGCTGAAGTTAAGGAGGCTTCATGACCGATACATTCGAACCGAATGGCCTGGACGCCGTGCCGCGCAAGGCGGCGGAGGCGCAGGCGGCGCTGGAGGCGCTGAGGGAGCCGGCGGAGCGGGCGGCGGCCTCGATCGAGGAGGCGTTCGGTCGGGCCGGCGACAGCCTGACGCGGTCGCTGGCGCGGGCGGCGGCGGACGGGGAGATCACCCTGGCCGAGCTGGCGCGGTCGGTGCTGGCGGCGGTGAATGCAGCGGCAGGTGGCGGACGCGGCGGCGGGCTGGGCGAGGCGATTGCCCAGGCGGTCGGGGCGGTATTCGGTGGCGCGCATTTTGGTGGAGCAAGGGCGGATGGCGGCGCGGTGCTGGGCGGCGGGGCCTATCTGGTCGGGGAGCGTGGGCCGGAAGTGTTTCGTCCGGCGGGGGCCGGGACCATCGAGGCGGCGGGCGGCGCGGGAGTGACCATCAACATGCGGGTCGACGGCGGGGCGCAGGGGCTGTTGAGATCCGAGGCGCAGATCGCACAGATGCTGGCCAGAGCCGTCGCGCTGGGCGCGCGACGGCTCTGATGTTGGCGCTATCGGCTCCCGCGTAGCGGGAGCCTGCTTGAGCGCGGATCAGGCGAAGGTGTTGGCGGTGTCGTCGACGGGGTTCTTGGGATTGGGGCCATATTTGTTGCGGCCCGGCTGGCTGTCGGCGATGCCGAGCCAGAGCAGCCAGCCCAGGTTGATGACGACGAAGATCAGGGCCACTAGGCCGAAGGAGCCGAACAGGGCCATGATGGCGGCGGGATCCTCGTTCTCCAGCGCCTCGGCATTCATGGCAATGGTGCCGAACATGGTGGCGAAGGTGACGATGATCATAACGAGGTTGGCACCATAGGGGGCCAGGACCCACCAGCCGGTGCGGCCCATGTCGTGCAGGCGCTTCACCTGCATGGCTGTCTGGGGCCAAAGGAGCGCCAGACCGATGAGGGTGCCGAGGATGGGAATGAAGCCCAGGACAATGCCTGCGACGAAGAGGATGGCCCAGGTGATCCAGAAGTGCGACCGGCGCAGGCGTCCCTCGAACTGGAACATGGCGGTCTTGAAGTCGTAGGCACCGGTGGCAGCCGGCGCGGCGTAGCCGTAGCCGCCGGCGGGGGCCGCCGAGGGCTGGCTGGTCAGGGCGATGATGTCCGTAGCGACGCCGTCGGTACCGACGAAATCGACCTTGTCGCCGATGCGCAGTGCGGCGCGGGTGCTGGAGGCGGCGAAGGTGTAGCGACCGCCGTCTTCGCCTGTGATCAGGCCGTCGCCCGAGAAACTGTCAACACTGATGACTTCGCCGCGCATGGGTGTGGTCCTTGATGTAAAAAGTCAGCCGAAGACTTCGGCGGTTTCGCGGCTGTGGCCGCCGGGGACGGGTCCGTGGACGTTCCGGTAATTCTGGGACGGCAACAGGGTGATGATGAAGGTGATCAGGCCGCCAATGTAGGGGATGACGCCCAGCAGGACGAGCCAGCCGGTCAGGCCGACATCGTGGAAGCGGCGGATCATGACGCAGACATTCGGTAGAAACAGCGCCAGCCAGACGATGCCCGCGACGATGAAGAACAGTCCGCCAAAGGCGATCAAATTGTCGTCGTAGCCGTTTTCACCCATGCCCACCAGAACAGCTGCCGGCACGAGCGGGATCAGCAGGAACACCCAATAGAAGAGGGTGAACCACCAGTATTCCGAGCGTCGTGCCCGGCCGTTACCGTCCACATAGAGCCGCATGGACTTCATGAAGTAGCCCCAGGGGCCGAGCTCGGGCTTGCCCTGTCGTTCGGAGCGGGGCGAAGCATAGGCAAACGATGCGGGGGCGGCCTGCAAAACGACCACGTCGGTGGCGATGCCGTCGCGGGGCAGGAAGTCGACGGACTGACCTGCGAACAGGCGCGCAGGGCGGATCAGGTCACGGAAGGACAGACGGTAGCGCTGACCGTCGTCGCCGCTGATCAGGCCCTCGCCCGAGGCCTCGTCGAACTGAAGAATTTCGCCCCGCACGCGCGCCCCCCGGCCGACCCTCGGTCTGTGGTGGGCAGATTGGCGGAAAGGCGGGCAGGCGACAACCACAGACAGGATAATTCCATGAGTTTTCATGAGGTGCGGTTGCCCGCGCGGCTGGCGTTCGGATCGACGGGCGGGGTTGAGCGGCGGACCGAGATCGTGACGCTGGGGTCGGGCTACGAGCGGCGCTCGACGCCGTGGGCGCAGGGGCGCAGGCGGTATCTGATCGGGGCGAACCTGAGGTCGCTGGACGATATGGCGGCGCTGACGGGGTTCTTCGAGGCGCGGAGGGGGCGGCTGTACGGGTTCCGGTTTCGGGATTTCGCGGACTTCAAGTCGTGCGCGCCGGGGGCGGTGGTGTCTGCGGGGGATCAGGTGCTGGGGAACGGGGACGGGGCGCTGACGCGGTTCGATCTGGTGAAGCGGTATGGCGACGGGGCGGATGCGCTGGAGAGGCGGGTGCGCAAGCCGGTGGCGGGGACGGTGCGGGTCGCGGTGGCGGGTGTGGAGCTTGATGCCGGCGGGTTCGCGGTGGATGCGGCGACGGGCGAGGTGGCGCTGGCGGTCGCGCCGCCGGTCGGGGCAGCGCTAACGGCGGGGTTCGATTTCGACGTGCCGGTGCGGTTCGATGCGGACCGGATCGAGGTCACGCTGGAGAGTTTCGAGGCCGGGAGGATGGCGGCGGTGCCGCTGATCGAAGTCAGAGTCTGAGTTCTCCCTCCCCTTCATGGGGAGGGATGTCGGCGCGAAGCGACGACAGGGTGGGGTGCGTATCGGCGAGCTCCGGCCCTTTCGGACCCCACCCGGTCGCTGCGCGACCACCCTCCCCATGAAGGGGAGGGAGAAGGGAAACGATGAGACACATACCAATCGAGATGGCCGACCGCATCGAGAGCGGGGCGGCGGGGCTGTGTCATGCCTGGGTGCTGACGCGGGCGGATGGCGTCAGGCTGGGCTTCACGGATCATGACCGCGATCTGGAGGTCGAGGGCGTGGTGTGCCGGGCGGCGAGCGGCTGGACCGCCGGAGCGGCGCAGAGCGAGGTCGGGCTGAGCGCGGGAGTGGCGTCGGTTGCGGGTGGGTTGGATGATGACGCGATCAGCGATGCGGATGTGGAGGCCGGACTGTTCGATGCTGCGGCGGTTGAGCTGTGGCGGGTGGACTGGGCCCGACCGGATCTGAGGGTGCGGTTGTGGGTCGGGACGCTGGCGTCGATCCGGCGCGAAACTTTCTTGTCGCGCTATCGCCCTTCGGGCTGCTTGAGCGCAGGCAGCTTCGTCGCCGAACTGGCCGGGCCGATGGCGGCGCTGGAGCGGGTCGTCGGGCGGACTTATGGCCGCGAGTGCGATGCGGTGCTGGGCGACGGGCGATGCCGGGTGGATGTGGCGGCTTTTCCCGGGCGGGCCTGCGACAAGCGGTTTGCGACCTGTGTGGGCGTATTCGGCAATGGCGTGAACTTTCAGGGCTTTCCGGATGTGCCGGGGGACGACTTTCTGACGGCGGTGCCGGTGGAGGGTGGGCGCAACGACGGGGGGAGCCGGCGGTGAGGGGAGCGTTGGTGGATGTGTCGCCGAGCCCCTCCCACCCGGTCGCTGCGCGACCACCCTCCCTCGGGAGGGAGGGAGAACAGGTGGTGCGGGCGGCCCGCGCCTGGTTGGGAACCCCCTACCGTCATCAGGCGAGCGTGAAGGGGGTCGGGGCGGACTGTCTGGGGCTGGTTCGAGGGGTGTGGCGCGAGGTGGTGGGCGGAGAGCCCGAGCCGGTGCCGGCGTACCGGGCGGACTGGGCCGAGGTCGGGGGTGAGGAGACGCTGCTGGCGGCGGCGCGGCGGTGGCTGGTGGAGATACCGGTCGCGCGCGCTGGGCCGGGGGATGTGCTGCTGTTCCGCATGGCCCCGGGGTGTGCGGTCAAACACTGCGGGATTCTGAGTGCCGTGGACGGGGCCGAGCCGCGGTTCATCCATGCCTACTGGGGGCGGGCGGTGGTCGAGAGCTGGCTGGGGCGCTGGTGGCGCGAGCGGCTGGCTGCGGCGTTTACGTGGCCGCAGGCGGCCTATGACAATCAGGGAGCGGGCTGAATGGCGCAGGTGATCCTGACCAGTGTGGGGCAGTCGGTCGGGGGACCGATCGGGGCGTTCATCGGCTCGACCCTGGGGCGGGCCATCGACCAGCGCGCGATCGCCAGCCTGGAGCCGGCGCGGCAGAGGGGGCCGAGGCTGGAAACCCTGAAGGTGCAGGGTACGGCGGAGGGCGCGCCGATGGCCTGCGTCTTCGGGCGGGCGCGGGTGACGGGTCAGGTCATCTGGGCCGCGCGGTTCCAGGAGGGGCGCACGACGCGGTCGGCGGGCAAGGGGGGGCCGCGGACGGTCGAATACGACTACGCGCTGAGCTTTGCGGTGGCGCTGTGCGAAGGCGAGATCGACGGGGTCGGGCGCGTCTGGGCCGACGGCCAGCCGATGGATATGTCGGGCGTGACGATGCGGGTCCATCGCGGTGGGGCGGAGCAGGTGCCGGACCCGCTGATCGAGGCGGTGGAGATGCGGCAGGCCCCCTCCACCCCTCCGGGGTCCCCCTCCCCCGATGGGGGAGGAATGGCACCGGCGTATCGGGGTGTCGCCTATGTCGTGTTCGAGGATCTGGCGCTGGGGGCGTTCGGCAATCGGGTGCCGCAGCTGAGCTTCGAGGTGTTTCGGCGGGCGCGGGGTTCCGAGCCCCGGCTGGAGGATCGACTGCAGGGGGTGTGCCTGATCCCCGGGGCCGGAGAGTTCGTGCTGGCGACCGATGTGGTGATGCGGCGCGACGGGCTGACGCGGTCGACGCCGGAGAACCTGCACAACGGCGAAGGGCGGGCGGACCTGCTGGTGTCGATCGATCAGCTGATGGCGCAGGTGCCGAACCTGAAGCGGGTCAGCCTGGTGGTGGGGTGGTTCGGGACGGATGTGCGGGCGGGGCAGTGCGTCGTGAAGCCGGGGGTGGAGCGGCGGGACAAGACGACGGTGCCGATGGGGTGGTCGGTGGCGGGGCTGGATCGGGGGAGTGCGCATCTGATTTCGAGAGGCCCGGCCCCCTCCGGCCCTTCGGGCCACCTCCCCCAAAATGGGGGAGGAGATTCACCGGCGTATGGCGGGACGCCGTCGGACGAGAGCGTGCGGCAGGCGGTGGCGGCGTTGAAGGCGCGGGGGCTGGAGGTGACGCTGTATCCCTTCGTCTTCATGGATTGCGAGGGCTATCCTTGGCGCGGGCGGGTGAGTGGGCGCGACGGGGCCAATGCGGCGGCGGATGTGGCGGCGGTGTTCGGGACGGCGGACGGCTGGGGGCTGCGTCGGATGGCGCTGCACTATGCGGCACTGGCGGCCGAGACGGGGGCCGACGGGCTGCTGATCGGCTCGGAGATGCGCGGGCTGACCTGGACGCGGGATGCGGACAACGGATTTCCGGCGGTGGCGCAGTTCCGGACGCTGGCGGCGGAGTGCCGTGCGGTGGTTGGGCCGGAGGTGGCGATCAGCTACGCGGCTGACTGGTCGGAGTATTTCGGGCGGCAGACGGGTGGGGAGGTGCGGTTTCACCTCGATCCGCTGTGGGCCGATGCCAACATCGATTACGTCGGGATCGACTGGTATCCGTCGCTGGGGGACTGGCGCGAAGGCGACGGCGGGGTGGATGCGGCGACCTGGATTGGGCCGGACGATGCCGACTATCTGAGCGCGCAGGTGGCGGGCGGGGAGGGGTTCGACTGGTACTATGCCTCGGACGCGGATCGGGCGGCGCAGGTGCGGACGCCGATCATCGACACGGCGCACGGCGAGGACTGGGTGTTCCGGCCCAAGGACCTGAAGGGGTGGTGGTCGAACGCGCACCATGATCGGCCGGGCGGGGTGCGCAGTGCGACGCCGACGGCCTGGGTGCCGGGGATGAAGCCGATCCGGCTGACGGAGTTCGGCTGTGCGGCGGTAGATCGCGGGGCGAATGCGCCGAACCTGTTTCAGGACCCCAAGACTTCGGAGTCGGCGCTGCCGCCGAGCTCGACCGGCGCACGGGACGACCGGATGCAGCAACGGGCACTGGAGGCGGTGCTGGCGCACTATGCCGAGCCTCAGAATAATCCGGCGGCGAGCCTGTATGCCGGGCGGATGCTGGAGGGGGCGGATGCCTGGTGCTGGGATGCGCGGGCATATCCTGCGTTTCCGGGGCGGTCGGATGTCTGGGCCGATGCCGAGGCGTGGCGGACGGGACACTGGCTTAACGGGCGGCTGTCGGGCGAGACGCGGGACCTGATCGCGGCGATCCTGAAGCGGGGTGGTCTGAGCGAAGAGACTTTTGAGATCGGGCCGGTGGCGGGCGAGGTGCAGGGCTATGTCATCGACCGGCCTATGCGGACACGCGATGCGCTGCAGCCGCTGCTGGCGGGGCTGGGTCTGGTGGCGGCGGAGCGGGGCGGGAAGGTCGCGGTGCTGGGTGACGGCGCGGTCGACCTGACACTGGCGGAGGAGGCGATGGCCCTGCCGTATGAGGGGAGCAGCGTGCGGGCGGACCGTCGGCTGGAGGCGCAGCCAGGGGCGGCGCGGGTGCGGTTCATCGACGGCAATGCAGACTATCAGACCGGGGCGGTGGTGGTGCGATCCGAAGGCGACGCGGGCGGCGTCGATCTGGACTTGCCGGCCGTGTGTACGGCGGCGACGGCAAGGGCAGCGGCGGAGCGGGTGCTGGCGGGCGCGGACGGGCGGTCGCTGACGGTGGCGCTGGGGCCGCTGGAGATGCTGACGCTGGAACCGGGGGATCGGGTCGAGGTCGAGGGGCAGCCAGGGGTCTGGCGTGTCGTGCGGCTAGATCAGGACGAGACGCCGTCGGTCATGTTGGAACCTGTCGTCGATGTAGCGGCGGGCGAGGACGATGTGACGCCAGGGCCAGGAGAGCCGGGGTCGGTGGTGGGGGTGCCGTTCCTGAGGGTGCTGGAGCTGCCGCCCTTGCCGGGTGCGGAAGACGACGGGCGGGCGCTGGCCGTCGTGGCGGCGGACCCGTGGCGGGCCATGCAGGTGTTTGCGGGGGTGAGCGCCGATGCGCTGACAGCGCGGGGCGAGGCGCGATCGTCGGCGACGGTGGGCGTGCTGGTCGAGGCTCTCGCACCGGGACGGCCTTGGCGCTGGGACACGGTGAATGACGTGGTGGTGCGTCTGGAGGGGCGCGATCCGGAGAGCCGGTCCGATGGCGTGGTCTTGGCCGGAAGTAATGCCCTGGCGGTCGAGACGGAGACGGGTTGGGAGATCGTGCAGTATCGCGCGGCGACGCCGCAGGGAGATGGTGTTTGGCAGCTTACGGGGCTGTTGCGCGGTCAGCAGGGAACCGAGGGTGCGATGGAGGCGGGGGCATCAGTAGGTGCCGTTTGCGTGATGCTGGACGAGGCGCTGGTGCGGGTGACTTCGCCGCGTGGCGAACGGGGGCTGCCGCTGATCTGGCGGGCCGGACCGCTGGGGGGACCGGCGGGGGGCGCAGGCGTGAGCGAGGTGACGCAGACGCTGACGGGGTTGCATGAGCGGCCGTGGCGGCCGGTGCACCTGGCGGTGGTGACGGACGCTGGCGGACGAAACGTTAGCTGGCGGGTCCGGTCGCGGATCGATGGCGACCGCTGGGACGGCGAGGCGGCGGGGGCCGATCCGCTGCGGTTCCGGGTGCGCGTGCTGGAGGGCGAGGCCGTGCGGCGCGAGGTGGTCGTCGAGGGCGAGGGCTGGACCTATGCGGCGAGCGATCTGGCCACGGACTTTCCGGGCGGGGTCGGAGCGGACTCGACGCTGGCCGTCGCGCAATGGGGCGAGGGCTATGGCTGGGGCGATGAGGCGCGGGCGGGGTTGCGCTAGATTCCGCGTCCCTCCCTTTGCGCTGCAACAGGAATGGCCTAACTGACGAGGGAGCAGTGGGTCTGATGGAGCAGTGAGCGCGTGGCGGGTGATCCCTACAAGGAACTGGGTGTTTCCCGGACGGCGAGCGCCGACGAGATCAAGAAGGCCTTTCGCAAGCTCGCCAAGGAACTGCATCCCGACAAGAATCCCGGCAACAAGACGGCCGACGAGCGGTTCAAGCGGATCACGGCGGCCTTCGACCTGGTCGGGGATGCCGAGAAGCGCGCCAAATACGACCGGGGCGAGATCGACGCCGACGGCCGCGAACAGTTCCGGGGCGGAGGCTTTGGCGGTGCGGGCGGCGGGCGTGGCGGTGGCAATCCGTTCGGTCAGGGCGGCGGACCGCAAGCCGGCGCAGGCTTTGAGAATATCGATCTGGATGAAATCTTCGGCGGCATGTTCGGTGGTGGAGCCGGTCGCGGGCGCGGCGGCGCGGGGACTGGCTATGCGCCCAAGGGTCAGGATGTAAGGGCGACGCTGGAGATCAGCCTGGAGGATGCGATCAGCGGGAATACGCGGCGCATCCAGTTTTCGGACGGACGCACGCTGGACGTTGCGATCCCGAAGGGCGCCTCGGACGGGCAGACGATCCGGCTGAAGGGCCAGGGCGCGGCTGGGCGTGGAGGGGTCGCGGGCGATGCCCTGATCGAAATGAAGATCGCGAAGCACCCGGTGTTCACGCGTGAGGGCGCGGACCTGACCATGGACCTGCCGGTGACGCTGTATGACGCGGTGCTGGGCGGCAAGATCCCGGTGCGGACGCCGGAGGGGACGGTCAGCATGACTATTCCCAAGGGCTCCAACTCCGGCAAGGTGCTGCGGCTGAAAGGGCGGGGCGCGTTTGCGGACGGCAAGCGCGGCGATCTGCTGGCCAAGCTGATGATCATGCTGCCCGAGACCGAGGATGCGGCCCTGACCAATCTGGCGCAGGGGATGCGGGACAAGGGCCCCTACAAGCCGTGGCGCGAATGATGCCGAACAAGCCGAATGTGAAGCCGGATCGGCCGTGGTTTTCGGCAGGGCCGACGGCCAAGCGGCCGGGCTGGTCCAGCCAGGCGCTGAACCACGAGTTGCTGGGGCGGGGCATCCGCGCGCCGGAGGTGGTGGCGCGGTTCGCGCACGGGCTGACGCTGACGCGCGAGCTGTTGCAGGTGCCGGACGACTGGGTGCTGGTCTATCTGCCGGGGTCGGACACGGGGGCGGTCGAGGCGGCGCTGTGGAACATGCTGGGCGAGCGGCCGGTGCAGGTGCTGGCGTTCGAGAATTTCGGTCAGGTCTGGGCGACCGATATCCGCGATCACCTGAAACTGGAGCCCGAGGTGATCGAGGCCCCGTGGGGACGGTGGCCGGACGTGTCGGGGATCGATCCGGCGAAGGATCTGGTCTTTCCGTGGAACGGGACGACGGCCGGGGTGAAGGCCCCGAATGCGGACTGGATCGCGGACGACCGCGAGGGTCTGGTGATCTGTGACGCGACCTCGGCGGCGTTTGCGATGGCGCTACCGTGGAGCAAGCTGGATGTCGTGACCTTCAGCTTCCAGAAGGCGCTGGGTGGTGAGGCCGGGCTGGGGGTGGCAGCGATGTCGCCCAGAGCGGTGGAGCGTCTGGATCGCTATGCGCCGCCGCGGGCTGTGCCGAAGGTACTGAGGTTGCGCAATGACAAAGGCTTCGACCGGGCGCTGGCGTCGGGGTCGATGTTAAACACCTTCTCGGTCTGGACGCTGGAAGACTGGATCGACGCCGTGGAGTGGGGCCTGTCGATCGGCGGGCTGGAGACGTTGATCACACGGACGAACGCCAATGCAGCGGCGCTGGATGCGTGGGTGCGCAAGACGGCCTGGGTCGACTATCTGGCGGAGGATCCGGCGACGCGGTCGACGACATCGGTGTGTCTGAAGATCGTGGACGAGCGGGTCGCGGCGATGGATGCGGCTGCGCGGCAGGCGCTGGTGCTGAAGATCAAGGCGTTGCTTGAAGCCGAGGGCGCGGCCTTCGACGTCGAGAGCCATCGCAATGCGCCGGCGGGCCTGCGCATCTGGTGCGGTTGCACGGTCGAGACGGCGGACGTTGAAGCGCTGACGCCCTGGCTGGACTGGGCGTTCGAGGTGGCGCTGGCATAAAGTTACCTCGATTTAAGCATCCTTCCAGCAAACTGTGGCATAAAATCACTATGCGTTCCGCGAGAGGCGTGCTCGTTTGACTCCTGTTAGGAACGCGCTATGTGAGCGCGCGTTTGCGTAAATCGCATTCAAGCCAACGGAGATTGGCGATCAAGACAAGTTTTAACCTGAGGGTGAATATGAACAGCCGCACTCCAAAGCCGGACGGAAATTCCGCTTTGAGGCTGCCGGAACCTCCGGCGGCTGACTACTGCGACGAACTCTCGAAAGCACAAATCGAAACCCTCCGTACTGTTTGGACGCAAGACGAGTCCGCGATGGGTCCGCTGGTGCATGAGTTCCGCTGGTAACGCAGAGCTAGAATGGTGGGGACCTGGAACGGTCCCGCCAAAGCTTAGCATCGTTTGGTGCGCTTTTCCCGACCATCTGTTTCCCGAACGCCCTGGCCCAAAAAAGCGTCCTGCATTGGTTTTGGCTGTAAGGTACGCAGACGACCCGCCCGCAAACCGGTTCGCAGTTCGAGTGGTGTACGGTACCTCAAAGCTCAAATCTGATAAGCGGCCTCACGATTTTACGATCGAGAACTACGGTATGCGGCTGATGTGCCGACTCCCGCAGGCTACCAGGTTCGATCTGGATCAAGTGGCATGGCTACCGTGGGCGCGGCCTTACTTCGAACCTTTCGAGAATGAAACGCCTGTGATGAGCACTCTCCCGATGGCAGCGCAGCAAGATTTTGCTTGGCTGATGCAGGCGCGAGAGCAGTTTGGCCTCAACGGCCACCTCAAGTCAGGCTGCTAACTACCGTTCCTGCACGACATCCCCCGATTCCCCCGCTATAGGCTGCGCCCGCGTTCCGGGTTGTCGGTCAGCGGAGAACTATCTTGGCAAATGTCGCAGTGGTCGGGGCCCAGTGGGGCGACGAGGGCAAGGGCAAGATCGTGGACTGGCTGTCCAACCGCGCCGACATGGTGGTGCGGTTCCAGGGCGGTCACAATGCGGGCCACACGCTGGTCGTGGACAGCAAGGTCTACAAGCTGGCGCTGCTGCCCAGTGGCGTGGTGCAGGGCAAGCCTTCGATCATCGGCAATGGCGTGGTGGTCGATCCCTGGCATCTGGTCGGGGAGATCGACAAGATCGTGGCGCAGGGCGTGGCGATCAGCCCGGACATCCTGACCATTGCGGATAATGCCTGCCTGATCCTGCCCATCCATCCGGCGCTGGACGTGGCGCGCGAGGCGGCGGCGAGCGCGCCGGGGGCCAAGATCGGCACGACGGGGCGGGGCATCGGCCCGGCTTATGAGGATAAGGTGGGACGCCGGGCGATCCGGGTCTGCGACCTGGCCAATGAAGACGATCTGAAGGTCAAGATCGAGCGGTTGCGGTCGCATCACGATCCGCTGCGCGCGGGTCTGGGGCTGGAGTCGATCGATCCGGAGGCCCTGCTGGCGTCGCTTCTGGAGATCGCGCCCAAGATTTTGCCGTTCGTGAAGCCGGCCTGGCGGGTGCTGGATCAGGCGAAGCGCGACGGCAAGCGGGTGCTGTTCGAGGGTGCGCAGGGGGCGTTCCTGGACGTCGACCACGGGACCTATCCCTATGTGACGTCGTCGAACACGGTGGCGGGTCAGGCGGCAGCGGGGTCGGGCATCGGGCCGCGCGGCGTCGGCTATGTGCTGGGGATCGTGAAGGCCTATACGACGCGCGTCGGCGAGGGGCCGTTCGCCTGCGAACTGAACGACGCGGTGGGCGAGCATTTGGCGACCGTGGGCCGCGAGGTCGGGGTGAATACGGGGCGGGCGCGGCGGTGTGGCTGGTTCGATGCGGTGCTGGTGCGTCAGTCGGTGGCGATCAACGGTATCGATGGGATCGCCCTGACCAAGCTGGACGTGCTGGACGGGCTGGAGACGCTGAAGATCTGCGTCGGCTATCGGATCGACGGCGAGGTGCTCGATTACTTGCCCAGCAGCCTGAAAGCCCAGGCGGCAGCCGAGCCGGTGTTCGAGGAGCTGGAAGGCTGGAGCGACACGACGGCGGGCGCGCGGAGCTTCAAGGACCTGAACGCAAACGCGATCAAATACGTGCGGCGGATCGAGGAGTTGATCGGCGCGCCAGTGGCTCTGCTGTCGACCAGCCCGGAGCGGGACGACACCATCATGATGCGCGACCCCTTCCAGGACTGACAGGCTCGCTCGCGCCGTTCAACGGGTCTTAACCGGCGTGCGCTAGGGTCGTTACTTCGTCGGAGACCTGCCCGTGTTTGATATCGATCGCCGCTTGCTGGCCAAGCTGGAGCCCGTCATCAAGCGGGTGCTGATCGTCGACCCCAATGCCCATGCCGCGCGCATGCTGATGGACATCATGAAGGGCCTGGGAGCTCGTGAAGTGGTGATCGAAGGCGAGAATGACGCGGCCATGCGGATGGCCGAGGGGCTGGAGCCCGGCCTGATCTTTACCGAGCGCAGCGGCGACGGCCTGAACGGCGAGGCTCTGACGAAAGCGATCCGGCGGTCGCACATGGCGTGCCGCATGTCGCCGATCATCATGATCACGGGAGAGGCGACGGCCCAGACCATCATCGGTGCCCGAGACGCCGGTGTGCACGAGTTCCTGCGAAAACCCTATGCCAGCGCCGACCTGTACAAGCGGATCGAGAACGTCGCGGTAAAGCCCCGCGGCTGGGTCGAGGGGGTGGGCTATGTCGGGCCGGACCGGAGGCGGTTCAACTCGGGTGAATACTCCGGGCCCACCAAACGCAAGAGTGACGTGGTGCTGAAGGGTAGCGCCGCCCTGGCTGAAGCCAAGGATCAGGCCATGCGAATCCTGGCCGCTGCCCTGAACCAGTTCGATGACGATCCGATGCAGGCGACCCGCGCGGTCAAGCAGCAGGCCCTGACGTTGAAGGATGTAGCGCTGAAGACCAACGATCCCAAACTGCAGGTGGCGGTCGGAGCACTGGAGGTCAGTCTGGCGTCGGGGCCGCCTACCAAGGCGACGCTGGCCGCTCCGATCGGTGGCCTGCTGGCCATGGTGCATCTGGAGCCCAACAGAAAGGCCGACTGACGGATCAGCCGGCCCCTCTGAATGGTGCGGCACCCGATTGTGGTCAGGCGTCGATCAGGTTGCGATCTTCGGCAGCGGCTCGCATGGCTTTCTGAAGCTTCTCAAAGGCTCGAACTTCGATCTGACGTACGCGCTCGCGCGACACACCATACTGGCCCGCCAGCTCTTCGAGTGTGACGGGATCATCCTTGAGCCGACGTTCCGTGAGGATGTGCTTCTCCCGGTCGGTCAGTTCCTGCATCGCCTCTTGCAGCAGGCCCAGACGCAGAGATTTCTCCTCGCTTTCGGCCAGGGCGGTTTCCTGAGAGACCGCCGTGTCGTCGGCCAGCCAGTCCTGCCACTCGCTCTCGCCATCCGAACGGATCGGGGCGTTCAGCGAGGAGTCGCCGCCGAGGCGACGGTTCATGTTGGTGACCTCTTCTTCCGAGACGCCCAGCTTGGTGGCGATGGCGGAGAGGTGTTCGGGATGCAGGTCGCCTTCCTCGAAGGCGGAAATCTGGCTCTTGGCCTTGCGCAGGTTGAAGAACAGCTTCTTCTGGGCGGCGGTGGTGCCCATCTTCACGAGCGACCAGCTGCGCAGGATGTATTCCTGGATCGAGGCGCGAATCCACCACATGGCATAGGTCGCCAGGCGGAAGCCCTTGTCTGGATCGAATTTCTTGACCGCCTGCATCAGGCCGACGTTGCCCTCGGAGATCACTTCGCCGATCGGCAGGCCGTAGCCGCGATAGCCCATGGCGATCTTGGCCACGAGGCGCAGGTGCGAGGTGACGAGGCGGTGCGCGGCCTCGGGATCCTGATGCTCTTCCCAGCGCTTGGCCAGCATGAACTCTTCGTCCTTGGCCAGCATCGGAAACTTGCGGATTTCAGTGAGATAACGCGACAGCCCTTGCTCGGGCGACATTACCGTTAGTGATCTGGCAGCAGCCATATGGTCCCTCCGACCGTAAACGAGCGGGTTCTTCGGAGGCGGCCACCCAATGTGCACCGTCGCCTCACCCCTCAACCGATGAAGTAGTGTCGGGTTTCCGCATTTGTCAGTGGCGGATCGTCACACGAAAGCGTGACCGTTGCCCCGATGCCACGGCACCGAACGAAGATGTGTATAGCAGGACGTCCGTCCTTTATCAAGACGCACTATTGGAGGCCCAGGATCTGGCGGTAGGTCGGATGAATGACATCTGCGTCGTCAGGATGTTTCTGGAAATATGCGCTGAAGAAGGGGCAGACCGGGAGGATCAACAGGCCGCGTGCGCGGGCGTCGGCAATGACGTGCCGGGCCAGGCGGCTGGCGATGCCCTGACCCTCCAGAGCCTGGGGCACCAGGGTCTCGGTGATCATCAGATTGGGTTCGGACAGGTTGTAGGTCACCACGGCGATGTGGTCCCCGATCGGCAGTTCGTAGCGTTTGGCGTCCGGGTTATCGCGGATGTCGGTTTCGGTCATCGGCTATCCTTTCAGAGTTCGGCGAGCAGGGCCTCCAGCGCCAGCATATCCGCTGGAGGATCGGTTTCGAAGCGCAGGGTCTGGCCCGTGACGGGATGCACGAAGCCGAGGACGGCGGCGTGCAGGGCCTGGCGGGTCAGGCCGGCAGCGGCGATGGCGGCGCGGACGGGGGTGGCGGGACTGCCGGAGCCATAGGTGGCGTCCCCCAGGATCGGTGAGCCTTTCGAGGCCATGTGCACGCGGATCTGATGGGTGCGGCCGGTGTGCAGGGTGCAGGCGACGCGGGCAGCCATGGGGGCTCCGCCGGGCTTTGCGGGTTGGCCATAGGTCTGCTGGACGACGTAGTCGGTGATGGCGATGCGTCCGGCGGACTTCAGCACCGCCATCTTCTTGCGGTCGCCGGATGAGCGGCCGATCAGGGTTTCGATCCGGCCCTTCGACGGATTGGGCGCGCTGCGGGTCAGGGCGACATAGGTGCGTTCGATGTCGTGGGTGGCGAACAGTGCGGACAGGCCGGCGTGGGCGCGGTCGGTCTTGGCGGCGACCATGACGCCGGAGGTGTCCTTGTCCAGACGGTGGACGATGCCGGGCCGGGCGACACCGCCGATGCCCGACAGGCTGTCGCCGCAGTGAGCCAGCAGGGCGTTGACGAGGGTGCCGTCGGGGGTGCCGGGGGCCGGATGGGCCGCCATGCCCGCAGGCTTGTCGATCACGATCAGGTCGGCATCCTCGAACAGGACGGTCAGCGGTATCGCCTGGGGCAGGGGGGTGGCCGAGATGACCGGAGGCGGGGTGACGGCATAGAGACCGGGCAGGGCCTTGGCCGATCCGTTTGACACCGGCTGGCCGTCGCAGGTGACGGCCCCCTCGGCCAGCAGGGCCTGGAGCCGGGCGCGGGACAGGGTGGGGAAGATGACGGCCAGAGCCTTGTCCAGACGCACGCCCTTCAGATCGATCCGGGCCTCCAGAACGGGGCGCGACGCGGCATCCGGTTCGGCGTCGTCGAGCAGGTCATCGGACAGGAAGGGTTCGTCGGACACGCAGGGCTCCATCGCCCGCAGGCGTTCAATCTGTCTAGCATGACGCCACCTGACGGAGCCAATGCGGCTCTTGGATACCGCCAAGCTGTGCGGCATGATCGCGAGACCGGGTGGGGCGTGGGAGATGACGATGTTGATCAGAACGATGGTTCTGGGCGCGATGACCGGTGCGGCGGCGCTGGCCCTGGGCAGTTGCGCGACCATGAGCGAGGATCAGTGTCTGGCCGGGGCCTGGGGCGAACGGGGCTACAAGGATGGTCTGGAGGGGTTGGCGCAGACGCGGCTGAACGACCATGCCGCGGCCTGTGCGAAGTACGGCGTGGTGCCGGAGACAGAGGTCTATATGTCTGCGCGAGAGGATGGCCTGCGCAGCTATTGCACGCCCAGCGGCGGCTTTCAGGCCGGGCGGCTGGGACGCAGTTACGCGGGCGTGTGCCCGGCCTATGCCGAAGAAGAGTTTACCCCGGCTTTCGAAGACGGGCGGCGGGTCTATGCAGTCGAACAGGTGGTGTCGTCGGCTGAGACCGATCTGAGTTCGGCGGTCGCACGTATCGAGGACCGCGAGGACAAGCTGGAGGCCAAACGCCGGGAACTGGATCAGGAGGGCCTGACCGACGAACAGCGCCAGAAAATTCGCGAGCGGATCGACGAGGTGCGTGGCGAGATTCGCGATGCGCGACGGCGCGCGAGAGAGGCCGAAGACGCCCTGCGCTATGCCCGCGACGAGGCGGATCGACTGCGGTTCTCGATCGGAAGTCGATACGGCGGCTGGTAGGCCGCCGCAGAGCTGTCAGACAGTCAGGCGGCCTGCGATTTGGCCGAGCCGAAGTGGGGGTTCAGTTCGCCCTTGGCGTAGCGCTGGGCCATCTGGGCGGTGGACAGGGGCCGGATCTTGGAGGCCTGGCCTTCGCAGCCGAACTGGACGAACCGTTCCTGGCAGAGTTTGCGCATCGCCTCCTTGGCGGGCTTCAGATAGGCGCGCGGGTCGAACTCGCCGGGTTTCTCCGTCAGGATCTTCCGGATCGCGCCGGTCATGGCCATGCGGTTGTCGGTGTCGATGTTGATCTTGCGCACACCGTGCTTGATGCCACGCTGGATTTCTTCGACCGGCACGCCCCAGGTCTGGGGCATCTGGCCGCCGTACTGATTGATGATGTCCTGCAGGTCCTGCGGCACCGAGGACGAGCCGTGCATGACCAGATGGGTGTCGGGCAGGCGGCGGTGGATTTCCTCGATGACGTTCATGGCCAGGACGTCGCCGTCCGGCTGGCGCGTGAACTTGTAGGCACCGTGGCTGGTGCCCATGGCGATGGCCAGGGCATCGACCTGGGTCTCGCGCACGAAGTCGACGGCCTGGTCCGGGTCGGTCAGCAGCTGGGAGTGATCCAGCTTGCCCTCGAAGCCGTGGCCGTCCTCGGCCTCGCTCATGCCGGTTTCCAGCGAGCCCAGAACGCCCAGCTCGCCCTCGACCGAGACGCCGCAGGAGTGGGCCATCTGGACCACGCGGCGCGTGACGTCGACGTTGTACTCGTAGCTGGCGGGCGTCTTGGCGTCCTCTTCCAGAGAGCCGTCCATCATCACGGAGGTGAAGCCGTACTGGATGGCGGTGGCGCAGGTGGCCGGGCCGTTGCCGTGGTCCTGGTGCATGCAGACCGGGATGTGCGGATACAGTTCGGCCAGGGCGTCGATCAGCTTGGCCAGGACGATGTCGTTGGCGTAGCTGCGGGCGCCGCGCGAGGCCTGGATGATGACCGGCGCATTGACGGCCTCGGCCGCCTCCATGATGGCCAGGCCCTGTTCCATGTTGTTGATGTTGTAGGCGGGCAGGCCGTAGCCTTCCTCTGCCGCGTGATCGAGCAGTTGTCGCAGCGTGATGCGCGCCATGGGGTGTCTCCTGAGCCCTTTGATTTTGACGCTGGTTTAGACGCGTCGCGGGCCGAAGTCACGCAATGTAACAACGCATTCTTCCCCCTGAGCGAAGCGAGAGGGGGAGGGGGACCGCGCGCAGCGTGGTGGAGGGGGCAGGACGCAAGCGCCGGTGTTTGGGGTTGGCCCCCTCCACCGCCTTGCAGGCGGTCCCCCTCCCCCATCGGGGGAGGAATGTCAGACGTTCAGTGCCAGCACGCCGGGCAGGGGCTTGCCCTCCATCCATTCCAGGAAGGCGCCGCCGGCGGTGGAGACGAAGGTCATGTCGTCGCTGACCCCGGCGTGGTTCAGGGCCGAGACGGTGTCGCCGCCGCCGCCGACGGCGACCAGCACACCGGTCTTGGCCAGGGCGGCCGCGTGGTGGGCGACGGCAACGGTGGCGGTGTCAAAGGGCGGGACTTCGAACACGCCCAGCGGGCCGTTCCAGATGAGAGTTTTCGACTCGGCCAAGGCGGTGACCAAGCGGGCGACCGAGGCGGGACCGGCGTCCAGAATCTTGTCGTCGGCCGAAAGTGTGTCACCCGCCTTGACGATGCGGTGGGCGGCACGCGGCTTGACCTCGGTGGCGACGATGAGATCGACGGGCAGCAGCAGTTCGCAGCCGCGATCGGCGGCCTCCTGCATGATCTCGCGGGCGGTGGCCTCCATGTCCTTTTCGGCCAGCGAGCCGCCGATGTCGAAGCCCTGGGCATAGAGGAAGGTGTTGGCCATGCCGCCGCCGATGGCCAGCTTGTCGAGCTGGCCGACCAGGTTCTTGAGCAGGTCCAGCTTGGTGGAGACCTTGGCCCCGCCGACGATGCCCATGACGGGTTTGGTGGGATTGCCCAGCGCCGCATCGAGCGCATCCAGTTCGCGGCGCATGGATTCGCCGGCATAGGCGGGCAGCAGGCGGGCCAGTCCCTCCGTCGAGGCATGGGCGCGGTGGGCGGCGGAGAAGGCGTCGTTGACGTAGAGGTCTCCGAGGTCGGCCAGTTGCCGCGCGAAGGCCGGATCGTTGGCTTCCTCGCCCGCGTGGAAGCGGACGTTTTCCAGAAGAATGACGCCGCCCGCATCCAGATCGGCGATAGCGGCTTTCGCTTCGTCGCCCACGCAGTCGTCGGCGAAGCGCACGGGGGCGCCGATCAGGGCCTCCAGATCATCGACCACGGGCTGCAGGCTCATGGACGGCACGACCCTGCCCTTGGGCCGGTCGAAATGGGCCAGCAGGGCGACCTTGGCCCCCGCATCTCGCAGCTTCTGGATCGTCGGCAGGGCGACGCGCAGGCGGGTGTCGTCAGTGACCTTGCCGTCCTCCATCGGGACGTTGAAATCCACGCGGACGAGGGCGGTCTTGCCAGCGAGGTCACGGGCGTCGTCAAGGGTGCGGAAGGTCATCTAGGAGCCCACATTGAAACGAAGGGGCCCCAAGCAAATGTCAGAGCACCAAATAAAAACGGAGCGCCGACAAAAGCTGCCGACAGGGTGCGAAGTGTAGGAAGCCGGCGAAGCCAAATTATCGCTGCGTAGATCCAGCAAACGCAGATCGTCAAAACAACCGCAGCAATGGCAAACTCCACAGCATAAAATGCATGCACACGAGCTGGTACCGCCGTCGTCACGAACTCGAAAACCATGCCGACAACGCCGATCAAACTCCACGAGAAGGCAGCACCAACGACGATGGCGGTAAACCCGAAAAAGGCGAATGCTATCGCCCGCGGCACCATCAGATGAACTTGCTCATCACCAGAGCCGTATCTGCCATCCGCGTCGCAAAGCCCCATTCGTTGTCGTACCAGCTCAGCACGCGGGCCAGCTTGCCATCGACGACCTGGGTCTGGGGCAGGGCGGCGGTGGAGGAGGCGGCGATGTGGTTCAGGTCGCTGGAGACCAGGGCCTCGTCGGTGGTGAACAGGACCCCCTTCATCGGACCGTCGGCGGCGGCCTGAAGCGCGGCGTTGATCTCTTCCACCGTGACCTCGCGGCCGGCGACGACCTTCAGGTCCACGACCGAGACGTTGGGGGTCGGGACGCGGATCGACGAGCCGTCCAGCTTGCCCTTCAGCGCGGGCAGAACCAGGCCCAGGGCCTTGGCGGCGCCGGTCGAGGTCGGGATCATCGACAGGGCGGCGGCGCGGCCACGGTACAGATCCTTGTGCATCGTATCCAGCGTCGGCTGGTCGCCGGTGTAGGAGTGGATAGTGGTCATATAGCCGCGCTCGATCCCGAACAGGTCGTTCAGCACCTTGGCGACGGGGGCCAGGGCGTTGGTGGTGCATGAACCGTTCGACACGATGATGTCGTCGGCGGTCAGGGTGTCGTGGTTGACCTTGTAGACGATGGTCTTGTCGGCATTGTCGCCAGGTGCCGAGATCAGGACGCGCTTGGCCCCGGCCTTTAGATGGGCCTCGGCCTTGTCACGGGCCGTGAAGATGCCGGTGCATTCGAAGGCGATGTCGACGTTCAGGTCCTTGTGCGGCAGGTTGGCCGGATCGCGCTCGGCCGTGACCTTGATCTTGCCCAGACCCACGTCGATCCAGTCTTCACCCGAGGTGATGGTGCCAGGGAAGCGGCCATGGACGCTGTCGTACTTCAGCAGGTGAGCATTGGTGGACACCGGCCCCAGATCGTTGATCGCCACCACCTCGATGTCGCGGCGACCGTGTTCGACGATCGAGCGCAGGACAAGACGGCCGATGCGGCCAAAGCCGTTGATGGCGACGCGAACGGTCATGGGCGGGCTTCCTCTGAAAGAATTCGTGATCGGCGGCTTCAATGGAACCCTGAGCGTCCGGTTTCAACCCCCGGGGTCCAGTTGTGACTTCACACACTGCCAGTGACTGTTACGGCACAGGCTGAGCTGGGCACGATTTGAGGGATCGATAACCGGGCTATCTCGACAGCAACGGTTTGCGCCCTGTAGCGTGGTGACATGTTCAGAGTGTCGTCGTTCATGCGCCCGGTTGTCGTTGCCCTGGCGGTGTTGTCGCTGGGGGCGTGCGCCTCCATTCCTTATGCGCGGACCTATGAGCCGCAAGGGATCGCACAGCCTGCGGATGCCTCGCCGGAGCGGGCAGCGCTGAATGCCGAGGTCTATGATGCGGTGGTCCGCTATACCGAGAAGCTCTTCTACAAGCCGGACTTTGGCGGGGTGCCGTTCGAGGCAGAAGCCCAGGCGCGCCGGGCCGAGGCGGTGGCCCAGCCGACGTCGGATGGCCTCCATGTCGAGCTGACGGAACTACTGGACCTGCTGGACGACGACCACACCGTCACTCTCAGCCCGCTGGAGCGCGAGCGATACTACGAGCTGCAAAAAACCGGCCAGACTACCGGCTATGGCTTTACCATCACGCCGCGTGGCGACGACCGGTTCGTGGCCACGGTCGTGCAGGGATCGGCCGCTGAGTCGGCGGGAGTGACGCCGGGCTGGCGGGTGGAAAGCGTCGGTGGGCTATCCGTGCTGCTGGCCGTGCCGCCGGTCGTGGGACGCACCGACAGCCTGGTGTTTCTGGACGACGCGGGCCAGCGCCACAGCGTGGATCTGCCGGGCGTGACAATGCCTGTTCGGCAACGCTTCGTGGCCGAGCGCAAGGACGGCAACATCGCCTACATCCGCTTCGATGACTTCGACGCGACGCGATACAATCAGTTCTTTGCCGAGATCGAGACGTTCGCCGACAATACGCCGGACGGTCTGATCATCGACCTGAGGACCAACGGGGGCGGAATACTGACGATTGCCGGACAGGTGATGGGCTGGCTGTTCGCGGAAAAGCAGGATTACGCCGTTGTCAAAGGCCGGTTCGTCGATACTCGCTACAATATCCAGCCTGCGCCGCAGCCCTATCTGGGGCCGGTGGTCATGTTGATCGGACCGGGTACGGGCAGTGCGGCGGAGCTGCTGTCCGGCGTCACCCAGGAAAACGGTCGAGCAGTGATCGTGGGTCTGCGTTCGCGCGGCGCGGTGACGGGAACGCGGCCCATCGAACTGCCTGACGGAGGGCTGCTGCGGGTTGGCACGATCGTGATGACCACCCCCGAAGGGCGCAATCTGGAAGGTGTTGGCGTCACCCCCGACATCGAAGTGCCCGATGACTGGGCGGCGCGGCGTGCGGGGCGAGATCCGACGCTGGAAGCGGGGATGGCGGCGATCCAGGCCGCTATCGCCGAGGCCGCCGTCAATGCGTCGTCACAGGCGGTGCCTGCGTCAGCTGCGGACGGGCCGGACCTTCCCTGAGGCCTCGCGCGCGCGTTCGCGGGCCTGTTCGACCGTGTCGCCGCGCGCCGTTGCCACGCCCATGCGGCGCCGCTCATAGCTTTCCGGCTTGCCGAACAGGCGCAGGTCGGCCGTCGGGACGGACAGGGCCTCGGCGACGCCCTCATAGGCGATCCCGTTGGCGTCCATGCCGCCATAGATGACCGCGCTGGCCCCCGGCTCGCGCAGGGTGACATCGACGGGCAGGCCCAGGATGGCGCGGGCATGCAGGGCGAACTCGGACTGGACCTGGGTGGCCAGTGTGACCAGACCCGTGTCGTGCGGCCGGGGTGACACCTCCGAGAACCAGACCTGATCGCCCTTGACGAACAGCTCCACCCCGAAGACGCCGAGGCCGCCCAGCGCATCCGTCACCTTGCCCGCGATATCCTGGGCCGAGGCGAGGGCGGCGGAGGTCATGGCCTGGGGCTGCCAGCTTTCGACATAGTCGCCCTTCTCCTGCCGATGCCCGATGGGGGCGCAGAAGTCGGTACGGATGGTGCCGTCGGGGCTGCGCGAGCGCACGGTCAGCAGGGTGATCTCATAGTCGAAGTCGATGCGGCCCTCGACGATGACGGTGGCGGTTTCGACCCGGCCGGACGATTGGGCATAGGCCCATGCCCCGCCCGCATCCTCCAGGGCCTCGATCATCGACTGGCCCTTGCCAGAGGACGACATCACCGGCTTGACGAAGACGGGCAGGCCGATCCGGTGCGCGGCCTCGGCCAACTCGGCGGCGGAGGTGGCGAAGGCATAGGGGCTGGTCGGCAGGCCGAGCTCCTCGGCAGCCAGGCGACGGATGCCCTCGCGGTTCATGGTCAGCTGGGTCGCGCGGGCGGTCGGGATGACAGTGGCCAGACCCGCCGCCTCGATCTGGGCCAGGACGTCGGTGGCGATGGCCTCGATCTCGGGCACGATGAAGTGCGGGGTCTCGGCCAGGATGACGCCGTTCAGGATCTGCGGGTCGGTCATGGGGATGACGTGGCTGCGGTGTGCGACCTGCATGGCAGGCGCGTTGGGATAGCGGTCGATGGCGATGACCTCGACGCCCAGCCGCTGAAGCTCGATCGCGACCTCCTTGCCCAGTTCGCCCGCGCCCAGCAGCATGACGCGGATGGCGGTGTCGGACAGGGGGGTGCCTATAAGCATCTAGTCGTCCTTAAGCGATCAGAAATCTGGGTCTTGTTTGGCTTGGAGTGCTAATCGACCACGACATCGGGGGTCCAGCTCCAAATGGCTTTGGCAGACCTACATCCGTCATCGCAATCAGGCTGGATGGCTACCAGCCAGAGTCCTTTGTCCCCGTCTGAGAACTGTAGCAGCAGGCAGCGAAGAACATTGTCGCAGCCTATGTGTGTTTCGTGAACTGCAACGAAGTTCGGAATCGTGAGGATGTCTTGAGCCTGAACACGGGTAGGGCATTTTTCAATATCGGCGCATCCCCAACTCGTCCGTTGGTCGCTACGGGCATCAAGCGCCAAAGCTTGAAATGCCTGGCCAGCAATCCAGACCATGTCAGCATCTTCGCCGACAAGGTAACTCATGTTCCCGTCCGACTGGCTCCAGCGAAAGCAGGCGATGTCTTGAGCGATTTCGTCTTCGCTTGATCTGTCATCCGCCTCCTTTTCAATTGCCATTATGGCGTAGGAGGTTTTGACATGAATCTGGGTCGCTCGCGGTATGCCTGTTCCGTGTTCCGGGCCGGTGCCGAACTCAAAGTAATCCTGCTCGCAAATGCCGACTCGGTCAGATGCGCGCATTCTGGTCTCGCCTGCCAGACCAACTTCATCTCCTAAAAGAAACCAATCCCTCGGCCAGATCGTGGTGTTTGCCGTGAAGGCTTCAACGGCGTCGTCGATCCGAGCTGTGTTGACTGGGCTGGTAGTCTGAGCTGCAGCAGACGTGGCGAGCAGGGAAATCGTCAACAGCAGGGCGCGAAACATGGTGGGTCCGATCAGCAATCCTGAATGACCATAGCGATGTGAGCATCCAAGCCAATGGCGGCCTTGGTCACATAGGTTCGATCAGGTCCCAGGCGTTGCCGTAGAGGTCCTCGAAGACCACCACCTTGCCATAGGGTTCGTGACGCGGGGTCTCGCGGAAGACAACACCGGCCTTGAGCCAGGCGTCGTGGTCGCGCATCAGGTCGTCCGTCTCCAGGAACAGCCAGACCCGCCCCCCGGCCTGGTTGCCGACCTGAGCCATCTGGGCCTCTGTCGTGGCGCGGGCAAGCAGCAGCGAAGTCTCGCCGCCTTTCGGAGTAACGCGCACCCACCGTTTGCCGCCGCACATGTCGGTGTCTTCGCTGAGGTCGAAGCCCAGCTTGCCGACATAGAAGGCGATCGCCGCGTCATAGTCGTGGACGAGCAGGCTGATCGCCCCGATGCGGCTCATCTTACAGGCGCGCCTTGGCCGCCGCGACGACGGCCTCGGTGGTGATGCCGAACTTGTCGTACAGAACCTCGGCGGGGGCGCTGGCCCCGAAGCCGGTCATGCCGACGAAGGCTCCGTCCTCGCCGATAAACCGTTCCCAGCCCTGTTTGATCGCGGCCTCGACGGCGACGCGCACCGTGCCGCGACCGATGACCGAGGCCTGGTAGGCGGCGTCCTGTTGTTCGAACAGTTCGAAACAGGGGACGGAGACGACGCGGGTCGGGGTATTGTTGGCCTCCAGCCGGTCGGCGGCGGCCAGGGCCAGCGGAACCTCGGTGCCCGTGGCGAACAGGGTGACTTTGGCCTCGCCGTTGGCGGCGCGCAGTTCATAGGCCCCCTTGGCCGACAGGTTTTCGGACGCGGCGACGGTGCGGACCGCCGCGGTCTTCTGGCGCGACAGGGCCATGGCCGAGGGCTGGTCCTTGGTCTGCAGCGCGATCTGCCAGCACTCCATGGCCTCGACCGTATCTGCGGGGCGGAAGACCATCAGGTTGGGGATGGCGCGCAGGGCTGCCAGATGTTCGACCGGCTGGTGCGTCGGACCGTCCTCGCCCAGACCGATGCTGTCATGGGTCAGGACGTGGATGGCGCGCACCCCCATCAGGGCCCCCAGGCGGATGGCCGGGCGGCTGTAGTCCGAAAACACCATGAAGGTGCCGCCGTAGGGGATGACGCCCCCATGCAGGGCCAGGCCGTTCATGGCGGCGGCCATGCCGAACTCGCGGATGCCCCAGTTGACGTAGCGCCCCTCATAGGTCGGCGCGTCGAAGATCGGCGTGTCCTTGACGAAGGTATTGTTGGAGCCAGTCAGGTCGGCCGAACCGCCGATCAGTTCGGGGGTGGCGGCGAACAGTTCGTCCAGCGCCGCGCCCGACGACTGGCGCGTAGCCTGGGCGGGCTTGGTCTCGACCAGTTCGGCGATCCTGGCGTTCAGCTTGTCGAAGGCTCCGGCGGGCAGGTCGCCCTTCATGGCGCGGGTGAAGTCGGCGGCCTGGGACGAGGCAGCCAGGCGGGCCTCCCACGCCTTGCGGTCCTTGGCCCCGCGACGGCCGACCTTCTTCCAGGCCTTGTCGACGGCGTCGGGCAGCTCGAAGGGTTCGTGCTCCCAGGCCAGGCCCAGACGGGTGGCGGCGATCTCTGCGGCACCCAGGGCCGCCCCGTGGGTCTTGTGGCTGCCGGCCATGGTGGCAGCGCCGCGACCGATCTGGGTCTTGCAGGCGATCAGGGTCGGCTTGTCCTGGCGCGTGGCCCATTGCAGGGCGGACTTGATGGCCTTGGTATCGTGGCCGTCGATCGCCTTGACCGCCCAGCCCGCGGCCTTGAAGCGCGCCTTCTGGTCGGTGGTGTCCGACAGGGACACCTTGCCGTCGATGGTGATCTCGTTGTCGTCCCACAGCACCGTCAGCCTGTTCAGCCGATAGCGACCGGCCAGGGCGATGGCTTCCTGAGACACACCCTCCATCAGGCAGCCGTCACCCGCGATGACCCAGGTGCGGTGATCGACGAGGTCGTCGCCATACTTCGCCGCCAGATGCCGCTCGGCCATGGCGAAGCCGACGGAGGTGGCCAGGCCCTGGCCCAAGGGGCCGGTGGTGACTTCAACGCCCGGCATGTGGCCGAACTCAGGGTGCCCCGCGGTCTTGGATCCCCACTGGCGGAAGTTGGACAGCTCTTCGCGCGTCGCGGCCTTGTAGCCGGTCAGGTGAAGCAGGGCGTAGATCAGCATCGAGCCGTGGCCCGCCGACAGGATGAAGCGATCGCGGTCGGCCCAGTCGGGGCGCGACGCATCGAACTTCAGAAATTTCGAAAACAGCACCGTCGCCACGTCAGCCATGCCCATCGGCATGCCGGGGTGGCCGCTCTTGGCCTTTTCCACCGCATCCATCGACAGCACCCGGATGGCGTCGGCCATCTGTTTCAGGGACGCCTTTTCGGGGGCGTTTTTGGATGTGATCTTGGCGTCGGTCACGGCGGGACCTTTCGTCGGGAGGCGGAAAAAGGGAGGCGCGCCGCTTTACCCCGACGCGCGGGCGGGTTCTATACGGATTCTGGAGGATATGACCCGAATGGATGCTGCCTCGGCCGCAAAAGACCGTGTCGATCGCGCCCTGGCTCTGCTGGAGCGCCGTCTGCTGGACCTGAAGGGTCGCGCGGCGGGCACCAGCCGCGTGCCCGACGACGACCTGTTCGCGCCCACACCATCAAGCGACACCGACCGCGCCCGCATCCATGAGCTGGAATCGGCAGGCCGCGACGCCGCCGAGGTGCTGGACCGCGCGGCCGAGGCGATCCGCGACGTCCTGGCGGAGAATTCTCTGGCTGAATGGGAGGGGCGCTGATGGCGACCGTCACCGTAGAGGTCAATGGACGCCCCTATGCCGTCGGTTGCGCCGATGGCCAGGAACAGCGGGTCCAGATGCTGGCCAGCCTTTTCGACACCCATGTGCGGCAGGTCGCAGGCGAGGTCGGCCATGTCGGCGACATCCGCCTGTTCCTCATGGCCGGGCTGATGCTGGCCGACGAATTGCACGAGGCGCGCCAGGGCCTGCCGGTTGTCGAGGTTCCGAGTGCCCCGACCAACGATGGCGTGGCCGAGGCTCTGAACGCCGTCGCCGCGCGGCTGGAAAAGATCGTCCAGGGCCTCTGAGGCCAGCGCCTGGACGTCACGTCAGACCAGGACGTAGGTCGCCAGCACGCGCTGGACTTCGGTGATGTCCACGCCGCGTCCGAAGGTCTTGCCGAACATCGCCCCGCCCGAGACCCCGATCTTCATCTCCGCATCCATGTCCAGCGTGCCGGCCGTCTCGACGCTGAAATGCGTGATCTTCGAATAGGGCAGGGACTGGAAAGTCGTCTTCTTGCCGGTCATCCCCTGTTTGTCGACGAACAGCAGCCGCTTGTCGGTGAAGACGATCAGGTCGCGCACCAGCTTGTAGGCGTGCTCGATCCGCTCGCCGGGGATCAGGATGGTGGCCATGTCGCCCGCGATGCTCTTGGGATCGACGGTATTCGCATTGCCCATCAGGGCGTTCAGCAGGCTCATGGCATGTCTCCTTTGCGCCGCATCGGTAGCGCCTCGGCGCGACGAACTGAAGACGCTTCGACGCCCTCTGGCGAAAGACCACGCGAAGGACTATCTTGCTCCACGGCGGGTCATGCTGTGGCTCACGTCGAAGGCAACATATCCTCGCGGCCTTAATTCACTCGAAGGGATCTGTCCCTGTTTGACCTCGTGGGGTTGAGCACACGGAGCCCACCTGGCTACCCAGGCTCGAGAGGATTTAAACCGTCCTTCACGGCTCTTACGGCGCCGCCAACCCTTCTTTCTTTTTAAGTGCGCTAACGCTCGCCGCGCGGCGGCTCGCTGCTTGAGCGCGGCAGTATAGCGCGCTACGGCTCCTGCGCGTGATCCGCGCGGTCGAGTGTCTTCTCATGACTGACAAGCGCGAGCTTCGATCGGCGATGCGGGCCGAGCGCAAGCGGCTGGCGGGGCTGGACCCGGCCGCGTCGACCCGTCTGGCAGGCCATGTGGATGGATTGCCCTCCGCCGAGGTCGTTGCCGTTTATCGAGCCATAGGTTCGGAGATCGACACCGATGCTCTTGCGCGAGCGCTTGAGGGGGCGGGTTGCGGGCTTTGCCTGCCCGTCGTGATCGCGATGGACGAGCCCATGATCTTCCGCCGCTGGTCGCCCGGCGATCCGCTGGAGCCGGACGCGGCCGGCGTACCCGCCCCCTTTCCGCTGGCCGAGACCGTGGTGCCCGATCTGATCCTGACGCCCCTTCTGGCCTTCGACGCCTGGGGTGGCCGGTTGGGGCAGGGGGGCGGCCATTATGACCGGACGTTTGCCGCCATGCCGGATGCCGTCCGCATCGGCCTGGCCTATGCGGGTCAGCAGGTCGGCATGCTGGAGCTGGAGTCGCATGACATTCGGCTGCATGGCGTTCTGACCGAGGTCGGCTATACCCCGGCGCGAAAGGTCTGAGTTCATGCGTCTGGCGTTCTTCGGTGATGTGGTCGGCAAGTCCGGGCGGGATGGTCTGAGCGATCATCTGCCGGGGCTTAAGCGCGACCTGAAACTCGATTTCGTAGTGGTGAATGCCGAGAATGCCGCAGGGGGCTTCGGCATCACCGAGAACACGGCGCGTGAGCTGTTCATGGCCGGGGCCGACTGCCTGACGCTGGGCAACCACAGCTGGGACCAGCGGGAAGCCCTGACCTATATCGTGCGCGAGCCGAGGCTGATCCGGCCGGCCAACTATCCGCGCCTGATGGATGCACCCGGAGCCGGGGCCAATCTGTTCGAGACCCACAGCGGCAAGACGGTCTTGGTCATGAACGTTCTGGGCCGCATTCACATGGACCCGATGGACTGCCCCTTCAGCGCGGTTGAGAAAGAACTGGCCGCCTGTCCGATGGGCCTGGCCGCCGACGCCATCATCGTCGACATGCATTGCGAGGCGACCAGCGAAAAGATGGCCATGGGTCACTTCTGCGACGGCCGCGCAAGCCTGGTGGTCGGCACCCACACCCACGTGCCCACCGCCGATGCCCAGATACTGCCGGGCGGCACGGCCTATCAGACCGATGCCGGCGGCTGCTGCGACTATGACAGCGTCATTGGTAACGAGAAGGAAGAGCCCCTGCGGCGCTTCACGACCCGACTGTCCGGCGGTCGCTACACGCCCGCGCACGGTCCGGCGACGATCTGTGGCGTCTACGTCGAGACGGACGACAAGACCGGTCTGGCCACGCGCATCGAGCCGATCCGGGTCGGTGGCCGGTTGAGCCAGGCCGTGCCGCTCGTCGCCTGAGCGTCAGGCCGCGACCACCCGTGCATCGCCGCTGGCCACCGCAAACTTGGCCCGTGTGGTGATGGTGCCGTCCTTGTCGGACACCTTGTCCAGCACCTTGAACTCGGTCTGCCAGCGTTCGGGGGTGATGTCACAGACGACGTAGCCCCGCTGCGCGTTGTTGAACTTCAGGAAGGGGTTGTCTGCCAGATAGCGCCGGCCATCGGCGCGCTGGTCCTGGCCGTCGCCCGAGGAACTGATCGAGGTGGTGACGAACTCCGAGGCGATCGGGGCCCCCTCCGGGTTGCGGCTGTCGCGGTACAGCTCGCCGGCATAGTTCTGGTGCTCGTCGCCGGTCAGGATCACGGTGTTGCCGATGCGGCGCTCGCGCAGGCGGTCCAGCAGCCGCTGGCGCGGAATGGCATAACCCGCCCAGGTGTCCAGGTTGTAGCCCTGCTCCGGACCTTCCTTGCGGTCCAGGTCCATGACCATGACCTGCTGGGCCAGCACCTTCCAGTGCGCCTGGGTGCGATCCAGATTGCGATACAGCCACTGCTCCTGCGCCTCGCCCATGACCTGGGCTGCCGGGTCGCGCACCGCATCGCAGGTCGAGGCCCAGGTGCCGTCGCACGGGATGGCGGTCCTGAACTGGCGCGTGTCGAGGAAGTTCAGGTCCAGCAGATTGCCCCAGGTCGCATGGCGATACAGCTGGATCGCTGCGCCCGTCGGGAAGGACGAGCGGCGCAGCGGCATGTTCTCGTAATAGGCCTGGGCCGCGGCCTGACGGCGCAGGTTGAACACTTCGGGCGGGGTGCCGTCCTGATCCAGGGCGGCGGTCCAGTTGTTGTCCGTTTCGTGGTCGTCCCAGGTGCAGAACCAGGAGGTGGCGGCGTGGCTCGCCTGCAGGTCGCTGTCCATCTTGTACTGGGCATAACGGCGGCGGTAGTCATCCAGCGAGTAGATTTCCCCGCCCAGATGCTGGCGCGGGTTGTCCATCGTTCCGCCCGAGCCGGTGTAGGTGCGATTGCCGCGCCCCTCATAGATGTAGTCGCCGTAGCAGAAGACGAAATCCAGGTTCTCGTCGGCGATCTTGCGATGGGCGGTGTAGAAGCCCTGCTCATAGGCCTGGCAGCCGACGATGCCGAAGCGGGCCTGGGCGACCTGGGCACCCGCCGCCGGGGCCGTCTTCGCCCGGCCCGAAGGCGAGCGCTCGCGCCCGGCCGAGAAGCGATAGAAATAGTCGCGGCCGGGCTCCAGCCCCTCGACCTCGACATGGACGGAATGGGCCAGTTCGGGCCGGGCCACCGCCTCGCCGCTGCGCACCACGGTGTTGAAGCCCCGGTCGGAGGCGACCTCCCAGTTCACCAGCATGGGCTGGCTGGGCATGCCGTGGCCGATTTCCAGCGGGCGCGGCGCCAGTCGGGTCCAGATGACAAAGCCGTCCGGCAAGGGATCGCCCGATGCGACGCCCAGCTGAAACGGATATTCCGCAAACACCGGCCCGGCCATGCGCCGGGTGTTTTCCTGAGCCAGCGCGCCGCCACCGGCTAACGCACCACCGGCACCGAGGCTGAGCAGCAGGCCGCGACGGGACAGGGAATCAAACGATCGCATCGGTGCACTCCAGGCTGAAGCCTTGCACCTAGCCCGGAAATGTGACGGTCGTCACTCGGCGGGACGCCACGCCTTCATTTCCGCGATCTCGCGCGTCTGGGCGTCGATGACGGCCAGGGCCATGCGGCGGATCTCGGGGTCCTGGCTTTCGCGCAGGGCGACCTGGGCCATGGCGACGGCCCCTTCGTGGTGGGCGATCATCTTGGCGATATAGGCTTCATCCACAGTCTCGCCGGAGGCTGCGGCCATCAGACGGTGCATCTCTGTTTCGGACGCGGCGAAGGCCTGATTGCCTGCCGTTGATGCCGGGCCGTGCCCCATGGCCGCATGATCGACCGGGGCCGGGCCGGACACTTCGCCATCGACGACGGTGGCCGCCTGACGTTCCGAAGAGGCGTCGCGCAGAGCCTGCTGCACAGGATCGCCACCGCCTTCGCAGGCCGCGAGGCCCAGAGCGGCGAGTGACAGGGCGGCGATGGTGTGCAGGCGCATGATTAACCTTCGATCCAGTTCGGCATCCAGCTTTCGTGCATTTCACGCAGATGCGCCAGCGGCAGGCGGAACAGGTCGCCCCCCTTGCCGGTCGAGGCGAAGTCGGTGCCTCTCGCGCGACCGACGACAGACGCGTGCAGACCTGCCTCCTGGGCCCTGGCGATCAGGGCGACCGGGTCGGTGACGGCCACCAGATAGCGGGCCTGGTCCTCGCCAAACAGCAGGAAGTGGGCGTGTTCGTGGCTGGAAGCGTCCAGCTCGACGCCGCAGTCGCTGGCCAGGGCGATGTCCGTCGCCGCGCCAATCAGACCGCCGTCGGACAGGTCGTGGACACAGGTCAGGTCGCCGCCCTCGATCAGGCCGCGCACGAAGTCGCCGGTCTTGCGCTCCAGCGTCAGATCAACCGGCGGCGGCGCACCCTCTTCGCGGCCCAGTACCTCGCGCAGATAGATGGAGGAGCCCAGCTCTCCATGCGTCTCGCCGATCAGCACCAGCACATCGCCCTCGGCCATTGTGCCGAAGCCGGTGACGACGTCGTAGTTGCTCAGCAGGCCCACGGCTCCAACAGTCGGGGTGGGCGGAATGGCGACGCCGTTGGTCTCGTTATAGAGCGACACGTTTCCGCTGACGACGGGGAAGTCCAGCACGCGGCAAGCCTCGGCCATGCCGTCGATGGCACGGACGATCTGGCCCATGATCTCGGGCCGTTGGGGGTTGCCGAAGTTCAGGTTGTCGGTGATGGCGATGGGGCGGGCACCGACGGCGGTCAGGTTACGCCAGGCTTCGGCCACGGCCTGCTTGCCGCCCTCGTAAGGGTCGGCCTGGACATAGCGCGGCGTGCAGTCCGAGGTGACGGCCAGGCCCTTGTCCGTTCCATGCACCCGCACCACGCCGGCATCGGCTGCCGTGGCGGAATCGTGCAGGGTGTCGGCCATGACGTGGCGGTCGTACTGTTCCCAGATCCAGCGCTTGGAAGCCATGTCTGGGCACGTCACGACCTTGATCACCGCATCGACCCAGCTGTCGGGCGCGGGCACCTCTGCGGGCGTCAGGCGGGGCTGAAGCGCCGGCTGGACCCAGGGGCGGTCATAGAGCGGCGCATCGTCGAACAGCGGGGCCAGCGGCACGTCGCAGACCGTCTCGCCGTGATGCCTCAGGACCAGACGACCCGTGTCGGTGGTCTGGCCGATGACGGCGGCGTCCAGGCCCCATTTCTTGAAGATGCGGTGGCCGTCTTCCTCGCGGCCCGGCTTCAGGACGGCCAGCATCCGCTCCTGGCTTTCCGACAGCATCATCTCATAGGCGGTCATGCCCTCCTCGCGCTGGGGCACCATGTCCATGTTCAGCTCGATGCCGACGCCGCCCTTGCCGGCCATCTCGACCGAGGAGGAGGTCAGGCCCGCCGCGCCCATGTCCTGGATCGCCGCCACCGCGCCCGAGGCCATCAGTTCCAGCGTCGCCTCGATCAGCAGCTTCTCGGCGAAGGGATCGCCGACCTGGACCGTGGGGCGTTTGGAGTCGGACTCGTCGTCGAACTCGGCCGAGGACATGGTCGCGCCGTGAATGCCGTCTCGTCCGGTCTTGGAGCCGAAATAGACCACCGACAGGCCCGGCGCAGGCGCGGCCGAGTAAAACAGGCTGTCGGCTTTGGCGAGGCCCACGCACATGGCATTGACCAGGATGTTGCCGTTGTAGCCGCTGTGGAAATTGGTCTCGCCCGCCACGGTCGGCACGCCGACGCAGTTGCCATAGCCGCCGATGCCGGAGACGACGCCCTTGACCAGCCGCTTCGTCTTTTCGTGTGACGGATCGCCGAAGCGCAGGGCGTTCAGCAGGGCCACGGGGCGGGCCCCCATGGTGAAGACGTCACGCATGATGCCGCCCACGCCCGTCGCCGCGCCCTGATAGGGTTCGATGAAGCTGGGGTGGTTGTGGCTCTCCATCTTGAAAATGCAGGCGTCGCCGTCGTCGATGTCGATGACCCCGGCATTCTCGCCTGGCCCACAAATGACGCGCGGCCCGGTGGTCGGGAACTTGCCCAGATGGATCTTGGAGGATTTGTAGGAGCAGTGCTCGGACCACATGACCGAGAAGACGCCCAGCTCGACATGGTTGGGCTCACGCCCCAGCCGGTCGAGGACGACCTGGTATTCGTTGGGAGCCAGGCCGTATTCGGCGGCGAGTTCGGCGGTCGTCTTGGATGCGCTCATGGAGCGGGCTTCTAGCGTGGCTTGGCCGCTCGCGCCACTGGGACGAGGGCCGATGTCACGCACGCGTCATGGCAGCGTCAACACCGGGGCGTAGCCTGAGTTCATCACAACGAGGGAGAGTGTCATGGATACCGCAGCCATTGCCCGTGAATTTACCGACATGTGCGCCGCCGGGGACTTTGCCGAGGCGGGCGAAGCGTTCTGGGCCGATGACGTTGTCAGCCTGGAGCCCATGCCCGGTGATATGGCCCGTGTCGAAGGCCGCGACGCCGTGGCTCGCAAAGGCGAATGGTGGTTCGAGAACAACGAGGTCCACAGTTTCGAAGTCGAGGGCCCCTTCGTTTTCGAGAACCAGTTCGCCGTGCGATTCTCCATGGATGTGACGCCCAGCGAGGGTGAGCGCACCATGATGGACGAGGTTGCCCTCTATACAGTCCGTGATGGCAAGATCGTCGAGGAACGCTTCCTGTACGGCACCGAATAGAGAAGCTGCGGGTGTGCCATCAGATGGTGGCACGCTCCACGCCCGACTTCAGACGGAAGGCCAGCAGTACCGCGCCGATCAACACAACGACGCCCGCGGCCAATGCGATCATCGCCAGCGGCATGTTGCGCTCCTGCTCTGCCACGAAGGCCCCCAGTAGGCCCCAGGCGATGGGCAGGGAATAGGCGATGGTGCGTACGCGCCATGTCACCAGTAGGGCGACGGCCACCACGACTACGATGGCCAAGGCAGCCCAGAGCGTCGGAGACAGCATGGTCGGCAGGTCGCCGTTGCCGGTCGCCACGGTGATCAGGTTCAAGGGGGCTGCCACGGTCAGCCAGCCCGCCAGCAGACTGAGCGGCCAGACGGTCATCCAGCGGTCGCGGTCGGCGCGCGACAGGGCGCGGATGGCATGGGCACCGGTCAGCATCGGAATCAGCAGCACGATCAAAGAGCCGAAGATTAGCACGATGGTCGCCAGCTCCCAGTCGAAAGCCGCCGCCACGATCCACCAGCCGATGCCCAGAAACGCCAGGATCGACGGCCAGCCGAACCGGTTGATCATCTCGCTCTCGCCCGTCTGGGGCAAGGCCTGGCGGATCGCATAGACCAGCAGCCCTGCGTAGATCACGCCCCAGATGGCGAAGGCATAACCCGCGACCTTCAACGTCGTGTCGCTGTCGGCCGAGAACTCCTGCGCCGTCTGACCCCAACCCATGAACATCTGCACCTGGGAGATGGCGATGGCGAAGACGACCGTTGCCAGCACGATCAGGCGGCGGGTCATCTGGGACGAACTGGGACGAAGGATGGACATAGGCGCGCTCCGGCGGAGATATCGACGTGCCGCCAATACGCACGGGAACGGCAAAGGTTCACCCGCCGCGCATGCGGAACCGCTCCGTAAGCCAGCGGTTAAAGCCGGACACTCAGGAGAACGACCATGGCCGACGAAAAACCCGTCTTCGAAACCGACGAAGTCTCCGCCACCCGAGGCCGCGAACAGGGCCTGGGCATCGGTGCCCGTGAACTGGCCGCCCAGCGCGATCCCGGTGACGTCCAGTCACGCGACGATGAGGACGCGATCACCGAGGCCAATGACGAGGATTATGAAGAGGTGCGCGGTCCGGCCGGTACCAATGCCGACGGCGCAACGGACTGATCTCGCCTATGCCGCATCCATGATGCTGCGGAACAGGGTCGCGCCGTCGGCGGAGCCAAGCTCTTCCTCGAAGGCCCGATCCGGATGGGGCATCATACCCAGAACATTGCCGCGCGCGTTCTGGAGGCCCGCGATGTCGGCCATGGAGCCATTGGGATTGTCGACATAGCGGAAGACGACCTGACCCTCGCCCTCGACGCGGGCCAGGGTGTCGGCATCGGCGAAGTAGTTTCCATCACCGTTGCCTTGGGTCATGACCACTTCGCGCTGGCCCTGATAGCCGGCCGTGAAACGGGTCTGGCCATTGGCGACCGTCAGACTGATCGGCTTGCAGACGTATTTCAGGCCGCTGTTGCGCAACAGGGCTCCGGGCAGCATCCCGGCTTCGCACAGGATCTGGAAGCCGTTGCAGATGCCCAGCACGGCGACGCCGTCATCCGCTGCCTTCTTCACCGCCTGCATGACCGGCGACTGCGCCGCCATGGCCCCGCAGCGCAGATAGTCGCCATAGGAGAACCCGCCTGGCAGGACGATCAAGTCGAGCCCTTTGGGCAGCTCCGTATCCTGATGCCAGACCATGTCCACGCGCTCGCCGGTGGAGCGTTCGATGGCGACCTTGCAGTCGCGATCACAGTTGGACCCGGGGAAGACGATGACGGCTGCGCTCATGGCGCGGGCGTTTAGCAGGCTTCGTGCGCCCTGTCAGGTCTCAGCCCTTGTTCTCGTAAGTCGCCGTGATCGAGGCCTTGGCCAGGGTGTGGAAATGCAGGTTGAAACCGAACACTGCGCCGGAGTCGTCGGCGGTGACGTCCAGCGAATCCGTATCCACAGCGAAAACAGTAAAGATGTAGCGGTGCGGACCATGTCCGGCGGGCGGAGCGGCCCCGCCGAAACCGGCCTGACCGAAGTCGGTGCGGCCCTGAATGGCACGCATGGGCAGGTGGCCGCCGGGCGAGCCCGCACCGGTCTCCAACTCGGTCACATCTGCGGGGATATTGGCGACGGTCCAGTGCCAGAACCCTGAGCCGGTCGGCGCGTCGGGATCATAGACGGTGATGGCATAGGACTTGGTGCCCTCCGGCGCACCGGACCAGGCCAGATGCGGCGAGGTATTGCCCTTGGCCTGGACCTGGGCGTCCGGCAGGACGCCGCCGTCGGTGATGTCGTTGGAGGTCAGGGTGAAGGTCATGAGGGCCTCGCGTAAATGTTGGGAACGACACTAACGCACCAACGCCCTCAGTGTGCCGCTTCCTTGGCCTGCTGGGTGAAGGCGCGGTCGTCCATCAGCCCGCCCGCCAGTGCGCCTGCGAAGATCAGACATCCGGCCAACACGAACAGCGCGACAAGGAGTTTCAGCCCGCGCTTCACGCCACCTCGATGCGGTAGCTTTCGATGACGGTGTTGGCGAGCAGTTGCTCGCACATCTTCTTCGCCTCGGCAGCGGGGTCGTCAACGCCGTCCAGGTCGAACTCGATCAGCTTGCCGACGCGGGCTCCGGACACGCCGGTCCAGCCCAGGCCGTGCAGGGCCCCTTCGACGGCCTTGCCCTGAACGTCCAGCACGCCGGGCTTCAGGAAGATGTGTGCTTTCACCTTGGCCATCAGTGCAGTCCCCCCTGAATCACGGTCGGCATGTCCTTCATGATCCCCAGGCGGCGCGCCACCTCGGTGTAGCTCTCGATCACACCACCCAGGTCACGACGGAAGCGGTCCTTGTCCAGCTTTTCACCCGTCGTGGTGTCCCACAGACGGCAGCTGTCGGGGCTGATCTCGTCGGCCAGGATGACGCGGCTGAAGTCGTTTTCCCAGATCCGGCCGAACTCGATCTTGAAGTCCACCAGGGTGATGCCGACGGCCCCGAACATGCCCGACAGATAGTCGTTCACCCGCACCGTCGTGGCCAGGATGTCGTCCAGTTCTTGGGTCGAGGCCCAGTTGAAGGCGGTGATATGCTCTTCAGTGACCATCGGGTCGTTGAGCTCGTCCTTCTTGAGATAGAATTCGATGATCGAGCGGGGCAGGGGCGTGCCCTCGTCGATGCCCAGCCGCTTGCTCATCGAACCGGCCACCACGTTGCGGCAGACGACCTCCAGCGGGATGATCTCGACCTCGCGGATCAGCTGCTCGCGCAGGTTCAGCCGCTTGATGAAGTGGTTGGTGACGCCGATGCCGTTCAGGCGGCTCATCACGAACTCGCTGATGCGGTTGTTGATGACGCCCTTGCCCTCAAGCTGGGCCTTCTTCTCGCCGTTGAAGGCGGTGGCGTCGTCCTTGAAATACTGGATCAGGGTGCCGGGCTCGGGTCCCTCGTACAGGATCTTGGCCTTGCCTTCGTAGATCTTCTTGCGCTTGACGTTCATTCACCGGGTCCGACGGGGCCTGCCTTAAACGAAAATCGCGCGGCCAGAGCCATCGTCTGGGCGGCGCGATCCGGAATCGGCGGGCGGGGATTTAACGCGGGCACCTTTAGCGGAACCCCGGTCCCGATACAAACGGGTCCGCGACGACACGTCCGCCCGCGATCCGTGCGCCTGCGTCCGGTTCCGGTTGCGTTCGCAAGCGGGGCGGCTATAGACCACCTCGAATGCGGTCCGAGCTCTGAGGATCGCCTGCCGGAGCCTGACGACCCCCATGACGACCTTCGACGATCGCGAAAAGGGCTTTGAAGCCAAATATGCTCTGGACGCCGAGCAGGAGTTCAAGGCCGTCGCCCGTCGCAACAAGCTGCTGGGCCTCTGGGCCGCAGAGAAAATGGGCCTCAGCGCCGACAGCGCCGACCAATATGCCAGTGCGGTGGTCAAGGCCGACTTCGAACAGCCGGGCGAGGAAGACGTCTTCCGCAAGATCGCCCAGGACCTGGAAGGCTCGGGCATCGCTGTGACCGAAGGCGAAGTGCGCCGCAAGATGGACGAACTGTCCTCTGTCGCCCGCGAGCAGATCCGCAGCGGCGAATAGGCCGACATCGCAGACATGAAAAAGGGCCGCTCCGTTTCCGGGGCGGCCCTTTCTGCTGTCCGGGGAGGACGGTTAGTTCGGCATCACGACCGTGTCGATGGCGTGGATAACGCCGTTGGTCGCGGCGACATCGGTTTGAACGACGCGCGAGGTGCCGCCGTTCTCGTCCGTCAGGGTGACGGAGCCGTCGGCACCGACAGCTGCGGTAAGGGTGCCGCCTTCAACCGTGGTCAGGGTGGCCGAACCGCCACCGGCCGTGATCTGCTCGGTCAGGGCTGCGGCCGTCACATTGCCCGACACCACATGGTAGGTCAGGATCTTGGCCAGGTCTGCTTGACCAGCGGGGGTCATCAGGGTTTCACGCGTGGCGGCTGGAACCTTCTCGAACGCGGCATTGGTCGGCGCGAACACAGTGAACGGTCCTGTTCCGTTCAGCGTATCAACCAGGCCAGCGGACTGAACGGCGCTGACCAGGGTGCTGAAGTCGCTGTTGCCCTGGGCAGTGGCGACGATGGTGCCGGTGGCGGCGGCCGGAGCGGCTCCGTCAGCGGCAGGAGCCATGGCACCTTCAGCCGACATGGCGTCGGTTGCAGGCTCGGCGGATTCGGGGCTGTTGCAGGCGGCGAGGCCGAGAACGGCCATCGAGGCTACGGTCAAGGTAATCATGCGGGTATTCATGGGCTTCTCTCCTGATCGGCCGCTCTCATAGTGGCGGCGTCGTGTAAGAGACGAACCAGCGATCAAAAGGATGCGCGATCGATCACGTTTTCGGGTGCGACATGTGATCACGTGCGGCGTCCGCCATGCACACATGCGGGCGGAGTATGGCCCACTGGTCTGCCTTCCAGGAGAAGGGTCGGGCCATGGCCGGGCTGGATGAGGGCAAGGTCAGGCAGATGACCTGCCCAACGTCTGCACCCAGCACCCGCGCCCCATCGCGGGCTGCCTTCCCCCCATTGAAGGCGATGGCTTGCAGGTTCGGCAAGGCGGCGATCAGGCCCTTGAGATCGGCGTGGCGTGGCAGGCGGATGGCGGTGTCCAGGCTGCCGATCCGTTCCGCCTCGGCGATCACGTCCCACAGGCCGATGCTGTGCGCCTTCAGTATAGTCAGCCGTTCCGCATAGGGCTGGCCAGCGAGATCTGCATGGCCGATCACGCCTCCGATCAGCCGCCAGAACCCATTCTGCGGGTGCGCATAATATTGCCCGGCCTTCAGCGACGCCTCGCCCGGCAGACTACCCAGGATCAGCAGGCGGGTGTCCGCATCGATGACGGGATCGAAGGCGCGCTTACGGGCGTCAGGCGTGCGCCCGACCTCAACCATCAGCCCGCGCCGAAGACCCGGGCGAAGACGGTGTCGACGTGTTTGGTGTGGTAGCCGACGTCGAACAGGGCCTCCAGCTGTTCTGTCGGCAGGGTCACCCGGGCGTCGGCCTTCAGGAAGTCCAGGAACCGGCCTTCGCCGCGCCAGACCTTCATGGCGTTCTCCTGAACCGCGGCATAGGCGTCTTCGCGCGACACACCCGCCTGGGTCAGGGCCAGCATGACGCGCTGCGAGTGGACCAGCCCGCCCAGCAGATCGAGGTTCTTCTGCATGTTCTCGGGATAGACGTTCAGCCGCTCGACTACATTGGCCAACCGATGCAGGGCGAAATCCAGGTGGATGGTCGCGTCCGGCCCGATGCCCCGTTCGACCGAGGAATGGCTGATGTCCCGCTCGTGCCACAGGGCGACATTCTCCATCGCGGGCGTCACGGCCGAGCGGACCAGACGGGCCAGGCCGGTCAGGTTCTCGGTCAGGATAGGGTTGCGCTTGTGCGGCATGGCCGACGAGCCCTTCTGGCCCTTGTCGAAGAACTCCTCGGCTTCCAGGACTTCGGTGCGTTGCAGGTGGCGGATCTCGATGGCCAGCCGCTCGACCGAACTGGCCACGACGCCCAGCGCCGCAAAGAAGGCGGCGTGCCGGTCGCGCGGGATGACCTGGGTAGAGACGGGCTCGACCGCCAGGCCCATCTGATCGGCGACATACTGTTCCACCGCCGGATCGACATTGGCGAAGGTGCCGACCGCGCCGGAGATGGCGCAGGTGGCGATCTCTTCCTTGGCCGTGATCAGGCGGCGTTTGGCCCGCTGGAACTCCGCGTGATAGCCGGCCAGTTTCAGCCCGAAGGTCACCGGCTCGGCATGGATGCCGTGGCTGCGACCGACGCAGGGGGTGAATTTGTGCTCCTTCGCTCGCGTCTCAAGCGCGGCCAGCACCCGCTCGACGCCCTCGATCAACAGGTCCGACGACCGCGCCAGCTGCACCGCGAAACAGGTATCCAGCACGTCCGACGACGTCATCCCCTGGTGCAGGAAGCGGGCCTCTTCGCCCACGATTTCCGACACATGGGTCAGGAAGGCGATGACGTCGTGCTTGGTCGTGTGCTCGATCTCGTCGATGCGATCGGCGTCGAAGGTGACATCCTTGCCCTTGGCCCAGATGGCCTCGGCCGCGCTGGCCGGGATGGTGCCCAGCTGCGCCATCTTGGTGGCGGCATGGGCCTCGATCTCGAACCAGATCCGGTATTTGGTCTCTTGCGACCAGATGGCGACGGCGGCGGGGCGGGAATAGCGCGTGATCATGGGGGCGTCTAAAGGCTGTCGGCAGCAAGCCTGTCAAGGAATCGAGGAGCGAACCATGGAACTGATCGTCGGAAACATCGCCTTTTCCACCTGGTCGCTGCGGCCCTGGCTGGTGCTGAAGCGATGCGGGGCCGAGTTCACGGTGCGCGAGGTGCCGCTGTATGGCCCCGGCTATGAGGCCGAGCTGGCCAAGGTGTCGCCGTCGGGCAAGGTGCCGCTGCTGGTCGTGGACGGGGTGACGATCTGGGATTCCATGGCCATCAGCGTCTGGTGTGCCGAGCGGGATCCGGAGGCGAAGCTGTGGCCCGCCGACGCCCACGCCCGCTGGCTGGCGCGGTCGGTGGCGTGCGAGATGCACTCCTCCTTCATGGCCCTGCGCAGCGAATGCGGCATGGGGCCGGATGCGGCGGGCGTGATCCACACCATGGTCGGCCCCGACCGGGCCCCGGCCCCGACCAGCGAGGCGGTCGCCGCCGACGTGCGCAGGCTGGTCGAGATCTTCCGCACCATGCGCACCCGCTTCGGCCAGGGCGGGCCCTATCTGTTCGGCGAATGGTCCATCCCCGACGCCTTCTTCACCCCCGTGGCCACGCGGTTCCGCCACTACCAGATCGACCTGGCCGCGCATGGGGATGACGGGACGGCGGCAGAATACTGCGAGACGCTGCTGGCTCAGGAGGATTTTCTGGAGTGGAGCCGGATGGGTAGGGTGGAGGCGGGGTGAGGGCGGCGGCGATGCTAGAAAGCGGGTTCGGTTGATGTCTGCTAAGGGTGGGAAGCGGACCTATTCGTCGTCACGTAATCGGCGGAACGATCCGCCGTCACGTTCTAGGCGGGCTCCGATTGGGGCATCCAAGTATGGAAAGACGTCCGGGTCGTAGTTGACGACCGTGTTCACGTCGTAGACGCCGTGGCGCTGGGGGTCCGCCATGTAAGCGTCGTCCTCATCACCCGCGAAAAAGCGCCAGCCGCTATCCTCGGATCGGGAAGGGGGCTCTCGATACATGTAACCCACCGGACTGCCATCAACGACGATCCTGTCCGTGCAAAGGCACCCACCGCGCCCCAAAGCGACCGGCGCGATTTGATGACGCTCCAGTTTGAATATCTTCTCAGACATGGCTCACGATCCCCTTGAGGCAAGGTAAGCGAAACATTCGAATGTCCGCAATGGGTGGTGGTCTCAACCGGTGACCGCAACACGCTAACCTTTCTTCGGAGATGGAGCGTGGGTCATGAAGCAGCGGCGTCGCATCTACTACTCGGCAGTTCAGCGGGCTGAAAT
>JAESGX010000133.1_pt1 | contig 68147 bp, 58 predicted proteins | sample 9269801 | NCBI WGS metagenome assembly JAESGX01 (sample SAMN16773122, study PRJNA677054) | algae metagenome | isolation source: Pleurocapsa minor GSE-CHR-MK-17-07R and co-occurring heterotrophs from wet... | place: USA: Lower Calf Creek Falls, Grand Staircase Escalante National Monument, UT ... | reverse complement strand
GATGGCCTTCCAGGTCTGCAGCAGGTAATCCAGGTCCCACTGCAGCTCTTCGGCGTCGCGGCCGACGCCGGCGGTGCGGATGATCACGCCCATGTCGTCGGGACTGGTCAGCGCGTCCATGGCCTGCTTCAGCGCGGCGCGGTCGTCGCCCTCGATCCGGCGCGAAACGCCGCCGGCGGTGGGCGAGTTGGGCATCAGCACCATGTAGCGGCCGGCCAGGGAGATGAACGTGGTCAGCGCCGCGCCCTTGTTGCCGCGCTCGTCCTTGTCGATCTGGACCACGACTTCCTGGCCTTCGCGCAGGAGTTCCTTCAGGCCGGCCTTGTTGTGGTCGACGCCTGCCTGGAAATAGTCGCGGGAGATTTCCTTCAGCGGCAGGAAGCCGTGGCGCTCGGCGCCGTATTCGACGAAGGCGGCTTCGAGGGAGGGTTCCAGCCGCGTGATGCGGCCTTTGTAGATGTTGGATTTCTTCTGTTCTTTCGACGGTTGTTCGATGTCGATGTCGTACAGGTTCTGTCCGTCTACGATGGCGACGCGCAGCTCTTCTGCCTGCGTCGCGTTGATCAGCATACGTTTCATGTGGTGCGTTCCTCGCGCGCTGCTACCGCGCGGAACGCCGTGGGTTTCGCTTCTGGATACGGCTCGCCGCCCCTCCGCGCAGGCGCGGGTAGGGCGAAGGTTGGTTTCCAGCGCTGCAACACCACGGCAAGCCGCGGGAGCGCTTTGGTTGATCAAAAAAATATATTGCGGGCCGGAGGCTGCTCGGGCGGATGCTCTTGCGCCTCACGGGACATGTTCAGCTTCCGACGTCTGACGCATCGGGCAATGGCCGGATTCGCCGACTAGCCGCTAACATGGCCGCCCCGGGGGCGGTGGCCGCGCACTTTGCCGGAATCGCGGGAAGCTGGGCTTCTGGCCCGCAGTTCGATGCCGACACTGCGTAACTTCCTGCGAAATCAAACCCTTATATCGCCCGCTGAGTGTATCAGAATAAAAGCCGGATGACCCATCAGCCCCTTCCCCCCAAGCCCGAAGCGGCCACCAAGACCGCTGTTCGCACCATCAAGGTGCCTGAAGACCGCGAGGGACAGCGCCTGGACAACTTTCTGCTCGGCCAGCTGAAGGGCGCGCCGCGCAGCCTGGTCTACAAGCTGGTGCGCAGCGGTCAGGTGCGGGTCAACGGCGGCCGGGCCAAGGCCGACCGCAGGCTGGAAGGCGGCGACGAGGTGCGCATTCCGCCGGTCAATCTCAGCGATCCGGAAGACAAGGGGCCACCGCCGAGCGGATTTTTGCAGCGGCTGGAGGCGGCGATCGTCTTTGAAGACGCGCGTCTGCTGGTCTTGAACAAGCCGACCGGGGTGGCCAGCCACGGCGGCAGCGGGATCAGCTTCGGCGCTATCGAAACGCTGCGCGCGCTGCGCCCTGACCAGAGTCTGGAGCTGGTGCACCGCCTGGACCGCGATACCTCCGGGCTGCTCGTCGTGGCCAAGAAACGCTCGGCCCTGACCGAACTGCAGGCGCTGATGCGCGAAGATGGCGGCGAAGGCATCCGCAAGCGCTATCTGACCCTGCTGGTCGGGCGCATGCCGGACGGGGTGATGAGCGTGGACGAGCCGCTGCACGTCGGCCTGCGCCAGGGCGGCGAACGGCACGTGCAGGTCAACGCCATCGGCAAGCCTTCGCGCAGCCACTTCAAGGTGCTGGAACGCCGCGGCGGACATTCCTATTGCGAAGTGCGCATCGAAACCGGCCGCACCCACCAGATCCGCGTGCACGCCCAACATATCGGTCATCCGGTGGCTGGCGACGACAAATACGGCGACGAAGCGGTCAACAAGCGTCTACGCGAACAAGCGGGCCTGAAGCGACTGTTTCTGCATGCGGCGTCGCTGGAATTCGCGCTGGACGGCGGCCGAGCGCCTTATCTGTTGAATGCGCCGCTGGCGGATGATCTGGCCACGGCGCTGAATCGATTGGCTTGATCGCCTGAGCCAGGAAGGTCGCGTCATTCCGCGCGCGCAGTAATTCGATCGCGCTCCGGAGGGGAGGGCAAACGCCGCAAGCGATCCGCTCAGCGCTTTTCTTCTAAAGCGAAGCACGCTTCCGGCCGCACCTGCGGCGGAGTGAATTTCACCGGCACCTGGATCGACATCGGCACCGGCTGGCCGCGGCGGGTGGCGGGCTTGAACTGCCACTCGGGAACGCGCGCCATGGCGGCCTGGTCCAGCGCGTCGTTGCCGCTGCCGTATTTCAGGCGCACGTCGGTCGGCTTGCCCTGCACGCCCACGGTCACCGTCAGCACCGCGGTGCCGCCCACGCCGGCGCAGGCCACTTCCAGCGGATAGTCCGGCCGCGGGGTTTGCGTGGCCACAACCTGGGTGGAAGCAATGAACGGCGCCTGCGTTGCGTCGTCGTTGCCGCATGCGCTGAGCATGGCCGCAACCGATCCCGCCACGACGGTCGCAGTTGGCCAACGCAGCGATACACGCGGGAATATTGTCTTCATGCGTTCACCAGGCCCTCGGTTTTCGCCGCGCAGATGAAGTCGTTCTCGCTCAGGCCGCCGACATCGTGGGTGGAATAACGCACCACGGCGCGGTTGTAGTGCACGCCCAGATCGGGGTGATGGTCTTCGGCATGGGCGATGTACGCCAGCGCATTGACGAAGGCCATGGTCCGGTAATAGTTGTCGAATTTGAAGGTGCGGACGATGGCGCGGCCTTCCTCGGCCAGTTCCCAGCCCGGCACTTCCAGCATCAGTTCGGCCACGCGCGCTTGGGTGAGTTTGTGCTCGCTGCCTTTCAGCGGCAGGCAGTGGGCGCGGGCGAGCGGAATCAGGTCTGGCATGGCGGTTTCCTCGAGGCGTTCGGCTGGCTGAACGTATCACCCACGCCGTGACGGATTCGAACGGGCGCGTTGCGGCGAGGTGGCTAGAATAGCCCCATGATCCAGATTTCCGACAGCGCCCAGACCCATTTCCGCAAGCTGATCGAACGCGAAGCCATCCCCGGCATGGGCGTGCGCCTGAGCGCGGTCGATCCCGGCACCACACGCGCCGATGCGCGTCTGGAATTCGCCGAGCCGCGCGATCTGACCGGCGACGAATGGGCGGTGGATTGCGACGGTTTCACGCTGTACGTGGATGCCGGCAGCGTGGCGTGGCTGGACGGCGCGGAAATCGACTTCGTCACCCAGGGCGCGGGCACGCAGCTGACCATCAAGGCGCCGAAGATCAAGGGCCAGGCACCGGCCGAATCGGCCTCGCTCGTGGAACGCGTGCGCTGGGTGGTGGAAAACGAAGTCAACCCGCAGCTGGCCCAGCACAAAGGCCGCGTGGCGGTGGAGCAGGTCAGCGCCGACGGCGTGGTGCTGCTTCGCTTCGGCGGCGGCTGCAACGGCTGCGGCATGGCCGACGTGACCTTGAAGCAGGGTATCGAGAAGACCTTGATGGCGCGCGTGCCCGGCGTCACTTCGGTGCGCGACGTCACCGATCACGATACCGGCGACGCGCCCTACATTCCGCGCGACAACGCGGCCTGAACCCGCCCCGATCCGGTGACGAAAGCCGCCGACATCATCGCCGCGCTGCTCGACGGCAAGCATGCGCCCGTGGTCGAGCGGCAGACCGGCATGCCCTACGGTTGGGGCCTGTGGCTGCGGGGCCTGACCACGCGCCTGGGCGCGATCACCGGTGAAGCCACCGATGCGGTGATCCACGTGTTGCTGCAGCGCGCGCCGCGCGCGCCGCTGCCGCGGCCGGCCGCGCTGAACCGCTGGCGCGCGTTCCGTTCGCTGTTCTACCAGAACTGGGACCCGCCGCTGCGCGAGGAGCGCTGGCTGCGCTGGCTGGCGGGTTTCATCACGCTGCTGATGCACCTGCTGTTCGTGCTGCTGCTGGTGCTGTTCGCGCTGATCCGTGTGGTGATGCCGGAGCCGGTGGGCGAAAGCAGCCGGGTGCAGGTGGAATTCATCGGCGAAGGCACGCCGCAAGAGCAGGGCGGCGGTCCGCCTGCGGAGCAGTCCGAAGCGCCCGCTGCGGCTGCGGCCGCGCAGACTGCAACAGCCGAACCCGCCAGCGCCGCGCCGGCGACCGAGCAGACCGCCGAAGCGCCGCCGGTGCCGCAGGACGAAATCGCCGAGCCGTCGCCGCCAGCCGCGCAGCAGAACCTGCAGGTCACCGAAACGCCGGCGCCGACCATCGAATTCGTGCTGCCGCCGACTACGCCGCGAATTCCGCAGATCGCGCCGCCGCAGATCCGCGCGCCGGAAATCGGCGTGCCGACCCGCGAAGTCACCGTGGTCCAGGCGCCGCCCGCGCAGCGCGAACTGCCGCAGCGCGAGATCGCGGTGCCGCAGGTGTCCCAAGCCACGCCGCAGGTGCGGGAACGCGAGATACCCGCGCCGCTGCCGCAGATCCGCAGCGTGCAGATCCCGGCGCGCGCGATCGCCGCGCCAGAACTGCGCGCGCCCACGCCGAGCGTGCGCCAGGCCGAAATCGCGGCGCCCAATCCAGCGCCAGCGGCCGCGGCGTCGAGCGCCAGCAGCGCCACCGCTACCGCCGATGCCGGCGCGTCCACGCAAACGACCGGCGCGCCGGCGGGCACCCAACCCGGCGCTACCGGCACCGGCCCGGCGGCGGCGAATCGTCCCGGCGCGCTGTCGCCGGCAGCCAAGCGCGGCGACGACTGGGACGCCGCCGCGCGCAACACGCCGGGTCAACCCGGCGGGCGAGCGGGCGAGGGACCGGGCTTGTTCAACGCCGACGGCAGCGTGCGCGTGCCCAGCGACGCCACCGGCGATTCGACGCGGCCGGGCGCGCCGGGTTCTCGTCAGCAGCAGCGCGCCGATGCCGACCGCGGCAGCAAGTGGCTGGAGCGCGTGGAATATCCGTACGACCCGACCATGTTCGACAAATTCTGGGTGCCGAACGAATCGCTGCTGGAAGAATGGGTGCGCAAGAACATCCGCGAGGTGTCGATTCCGGTGCCCGGCAGCTCGAAGAAAGTCCGCTGCGTGGTGTCGCTGCTGCAGCTGGGCGGCGGCTGCATGGTCACCGATCCCAACCTCAACGAACAGCCCGCCGAAGCGCGCCCGCCGCCGGATATTCCGGTGAAGCGCCAGCCGATCCCGACCGACAGCTGAGTCATTCTTGTGGGAGCGCCGTCCCGGCGCGAGCCTTGAGTTCGTCTGGCGATGCAGAAACTCGCGGCTGCAAACCGCTTCCGCGGTTGCTTGATTGCCGAAACTGAAACGGAGCCTTGCGGCTCCGTTTTTTCGGCTGGCTTTTTTGTGCCGCTTACAGTCCGTGCAGATCGCGCAGCTGACTCTCGCGCGAACCGAAGTAGGCGGACAGGTCGGCGATGTCCTGATCGCTCAGCCCGCCCGCCTGCACGGTCATCAGCGCGTGCTGGCGGTCGCCGGCGCGGTAGCCCTGCAGGGCGTGCGCCAAATAGTCGGCGTACTGGCCGCCAAGCTTGGGATAGCTGGGGTCGATGGGCGCATTGCCGTCTGCCCCGTGGCAGTCGATGCAGCTCTGGCCGGTGGCCTTGCCCTTGGCATTGGCCAGCTTTTCGCCTACGGCGATGCGGCCTGAGGGCAGACCCGCGGAGGAACTGGCCGCTTGCCCGCCGCTGCCCTGGCCGGGGTCTTCTGCGGACGTTTCTGGATTGTCGGCCTTGGAGCAGGCGGCCAGGGCAAAGGCGGCAAGCAGGGCGATGGCTAGACGCGTGGCGTGCGTGGCGTTCGGCATGGGCGGATTACTTCAAGGAGGAGAGATAAGCGGAAATGTCGGCGATGTCCTGCTCGGAGAAGCTCTGAGCCTGGGCCTGCATCGTCGGGTGCTTGCGGTTGCCTTTCTTGTATTCGATCAGCGCCTGGTTGAGATACTCGGCCGACTGGCCGCCGATGCGCGGCACGTGGAAGCTGGGATAGGCGTTCTTGTAGCCGGTAACGCCGTGGCAGCCCTGGCAGGTGTAGGCCAGGCTGCGGCCGTTTTCGGCGTTGCCGGTTAGCACCCGCGGCGCGGCCGGCGTGGGCGCCGCTGCCGTTGAAGAAGGTATGGCGGCTGTGGGCGCGGTTTCTGCTGAGGAAGGAACCTGGGCGGTGACGGCGGCGGCCGTCAGGGCGGCGGCCAAAGCAAGGCAAGCGGCGAGCGGCAGCGGTCGCATCATGTCGTATCCGGGACTCTGGAAGGATTGCGCGCGCTGCGTCCAACCGCAGCGCTTGGCTGCGGCGAGTATAGCGTGCGACCCGCGACCCCTGCCATCCAAGCGCCTTGCGAAAGCGCGCATGCGGCCCGCGATCATCCGCAACCGACGCACGCTTCATCGCATCCAGCGCACGGCCCATCGCAAGTCACCATGACCTTCGGCGCATGGAGGATCGCGACTTGGGTGATATACCTAGCTACAACACCTAAACAACCAGACAACGGTCCACCCATGCCTACTTCCGTTCACCCGTTTGGCCGTCTTCCGCTGCGTGCGGCGACCCTCATTTTCGTCGGCGCGTTCGCGCTGGCCGCCTGCAAGGGCGGCGACGGCGAAGCCCAGGCCAAGCCGGGCGACGAGCCGAAAGGCCCGGATGCGGTGCCGGTGGAAGTGGTCAAGGCCGCGCGCCGTCCGGTCGCAGCTAGCTATACCGGCACCGCGGCGCTGGAGCCACGCGGCGAATCGCAGGTGGTGGCCAAGACCTCCGGCGTCGCCCTGGCGGTGATGGTGGAAGAGGGGCAGGCGGTGCGCGCCGGACAGGCGTTGGTGCGGCTGGACCCGGACCGCTCGCGTCTGGCGGTTGCCCAGGCCGAGGCGCAGATGCGCAAGCTCGAGGGCAACTACCGGCGTTCGCAGCAATTGGTGGTCCAGCAGATGGTCAGCGCCAACGACGTGGACCAGATCAAGTTCGACCTGGACAACGCGCGCGCCCAGCACCGCATGGCCACGCTGGAGCTTTCCTACACCACGGTGACCGCGCCGATTTCCGGAGTGATCGCTTCGCGTTCGATCAAGACCGGCAACTTCGTGCAGATCAACACGCCGATCTTCCGTATCGTCGACGACGCGCGCCTGGAGGCCACGCTGAACGTGCCGGAGCGCGAGATCGCCACCCTCAAGGCCGGCCAGCCGGTGGCGCTGACGGTGGACGCGCTGCCCACGCAGCGCTTCACCGGCACCGTGGACCGGATCGCGCCGGTGGTGGATTCGGGCAGCGGCACCTTCCGCGTGGTCTGCACCTTCGCCGGCGACGGATTGTTGCAGCCCGGCATGTTCGGCCGTATCCGCATCGACTACGACCAGCGCGCCGATGCGCTGGTGGTGCCGCGCACCGCGCTGCTGGACGACGAAGGCGACCCGGCGGTGTTCGCGGTGCGCGCGGGCAAGGCGGCGCGCGTGCCGATCAAGCTGGGCTACATGGACGGCGAATGGGTGGAAGTGCGCGAGGGCCTGAAAGCCGGCGACGACGTGGTCACCGCGGGCAAGATCGCGCTGCGCGACGGTACCCCGGTGGAAGTCATCGGCCAGCCCGCGGCCAAGAAAGCCACCGCGAAGGTGGAGGCTGAAGCCGCCGGAAGCAAGCAATGAGCGCGCACGACAGCGACCCGCACGGCGCGCCGCCGTCGACGCCGTTGGGCGGCGGACTGGTCGAATTCTCCACGCGCCGCCGGGTCACCGTGGCGATGTTCTGGATCACCATGTTCCTGTTCGGCTGCCTCGCGCTGGCCGCGCTGAAAGTCAACCTGCTGCCCGATTTGAGCTATCCCACCCTGACCGTGCGCACCGAATACACCGGCGCCGCGCCGTCGGAAATCGAAACCTTGATCTCCGAGCCGGTGGAGGAAGCGGTGGGCGTGGTCAAGAATTTGCGCAAGCTCAAGTCGGTGTCGCGCACCGGCCAGAGCGACGTGGTGCTGGAGTTCGCCTGGGGCACCGACATGGACCAGGCCAGCCTGGAAGTGCGCGACAAGATGGAAGTGCTGCAGCTGCCCCTGGAAGCGAAGGCGCCGGTGCTGCTGCGCTTCAATCCGTCGACCGAGCCGATCATCCGCTTGGTGCTGTCGGCGAAAACCGCCGCGCGCACCGATGCCGACGCCGTGCGCCAGCTCACCGAGCTGCGCCGCTACGCCGACGACGATCTGAAGAAGAAACTCGAGCCGGTGGACGGCGTGGCCGCGGTCAAGGTGGGCGGCGGCCTGGAGGACGAAATCCAGGTCGATATCGACCAGCAGAAGCTGGCCCAGCTCAACCTGCCCATCGACACCGTGATCCAGCGCCTGCAGCAGGAGAACATCAACATCTCCGGCGGCCGACTGGAGCAGGGTTCGCAGCGCTATCTGGTGCGCACGGTCAACCAGTTCGCCACGGTCAACGAGATCCGCGAGATGCTGGTCACCACGCAGAGCGCGGGCGGCGACAGCGCGTCCAGCGCCGCGCAGCAGATGGCGGCCATCGCCGCGTCCAGCGGCGACGCGGCCACCATGGCGGCCGCGGCGTCGGTGCAGAGCGCGTCGTCTTCCGGTTCCAGCACCATCGCCGGCGGCATGCCGGTGCGGCTGAAGGACATCGCCGAAGTGCGCCAGGGCTACAAGGAGCGCGAGGCGATCATCCGCCTGGCCGGCAAGGAAGCGGTGGAGCTGGCCATCTACAAGGAAGGCGACGCCAACACCGTTTCCACCGCCGACGCCATCGAGGCCAAGCTGGAACAGATCAAGGAGCAGATTCCGCCCGATGTGGAGCTGACCCCCATCGACGACCAGTCGCAGTTCATCCGCCACGCCATCAACGACGTGAAGCTGGACGCGGTGATCGGCGGCTGCCTGGCCATCCTGATCATCTTCCTGTTCCTGCGCGACGGCTGGAGCACGTTCGTGGTCGCGCTGTCGCTACCGGCGTCCATCGTCACCACCTTCTTCTTCATGGACCAGCTGGGCCTGAGCTTGAACGTGATGTCGCTTGGCGGCCTGGCGCTGGCCACCGGCCTGGTGGTGGACGACTCGATCGTGGTGCTGGAAAGCATCGCCAAGGCGCGCGAACGCGGCCTCGGCGTCTTGCAGGCGGCGATCACCGGCACCCGCGAAGTCAGCATGGCGGTGGTCGCCTCCACGCTGACCACCATCGCCGTGTTCCTGCCGCTGGTGTTCGTGCAGGGCATCGCCGGGCAGCTGTTCCGCGACCAGGCGCTGACCGTGGCCATCGCCATCGGCGTATCGCTGATAGTGTCGATGACCTTGATCCCGATGCTGAGCGCGCTGAAGGGGCGGCCGCCGATGGCGTTTCCTGAAGAGCCGCCGCATCCGCAATGGAAACCGAATTCGCGCTGGCAGAAACCGCTGGCCGCGACCGAAAAAGGCATCGGCATCGGCGCGCGCGGCGCGTTCTTCGGCATCGCCTGGCTGTTCGTGCGGATCTGGCGCGGCCTGGCCGCGCTGATCGGTCCGGTCATGCGCAAGGCCAGCGACCTGGCCATGGCGCCGTACGACCGCGCCGAACGTGGTTACCTGAAGCTGTTGCCCGGCGCGATCCGCAAGCCGTGGCTGGTGCTGGGCTTCGCGGCGGCGGCGTTCGGTTTGACTTTGCTGGCCGTGCCGATGCTGGGCGCGGATCTGATTCCGCAGCTGGCGCAGGACCGTTTCGAAATGACCGTGAAGCTGCCGCCCGGCACGCCGCTGCGGCAGACCGACGGCCTGGTGCGCGAGATCCAGGAAAAACACGCGCAGGACGCAGGCATCCGCGCGCTGTACGGCGTCAGCGGCAGCGGCACGCGGCTCGACGCCAGCCCCACCGAAAGCGGCGAGAACATCGGCAAGATCACCGTGGTCATGGCCGACGGCGGCAGCAAGGAACTGGAAGCCGAGCAAACCGAAAAGCTGCGCGCGACCATGCAGGCGCACCCCGGCGCGCAGGTGGATTTCCGCAGGCCGGAGCTCTTCAGTTTCTCCACGCCGCTGGAAATCGAACTGCGCGGCCAGGACCTGGCCGGCATCCAGCAGGCCGGCCAGAAAATGGCCGCGCTGCTGCGCGCCAATCCGCACTACGCCGACGTCAAATCCACGGTGGAGGAAGGCTTTCCTGAAATCCAGATCCGCTTCGACCAGGACCGCGCCGGCGCGCTGGGCCTGACCACGCGCCAGATCGCCGACGTGGTGGTGAAGAAGGTGCGCGGCGACGTGGCCACGCGCTACAGTTTCCGCGACCGCAAGATCGACGTGCTGGTCCGCGCGCAGGAATCGGACCGCGCTTCGGTGGAAAGCATCCGCAAGCTCATCGTCAACCCCGGCAGCTCGCGTCCGGTCACGCTGGAATCGGTGGCCGAGGTGGTATCCACCACCGGCCCCAGCGAGATCCACCGCGCCGATCAGGTGCGCGTGGCCATCGTCTCGGCCAATCTGCGCGATATCGATCTGGGCGGGGCGGTCAACGAAGTGCAGGAGCTGGTGGCCGAAAACAACCTGGGCGCCGGCATCGGCATGCACATCGGCGGACAGGGCGAGGAGCTGGCCGAATCGGTCAGGGCGCTGCTGTTCGCGTTCGGTCTGGCGATCTTCCTGGTGTACCTGGTGATGGCCTCGCAGTTCGAGTCGCTGCTGCATCCGTTCGTGATCCTGTTCACCATTCCCTTGGCGCTGGTGGGCGCGGTGCTGGCGCTGCTGCTGACCCGTTCCCCGATTTCGGTGGTGGTGTTCATCGGCCTGATCCTGCTGGTCGGGCTGGTGGTGAAGAACGCCATCATTCTGATCGACAAGGTCAACCAGCTGCGCGAGGCCGGCGTGCCCAAGCGCGAGGCGCTGGTGGAAGGCGCGCGTTCGCGCCTGCGCCCGATCATCATGACCACGCTGTGCACGCTGTTCGGCTTCCTGCCGCTGGCGCTGGCGATGGGCGAGGGCGCGGAAGTGCGCTCGCCCATGGCGATCACCGTGATCGGCGGCCTGCTGGTGTCCACGCTGCTGACCCTGGTGGTGATCCCGGTGGTGTACGACCTGCTGGATCGGCGTTCGGACGAACACTACGCCGAACGCGGGCGCCAGCATCGCCTGGCCATCGAACCGGGCAACGCGCAACAAGGACTCGACCCCGCATGAGCGTCGCAGAACTCAGCATCAGGCGTCCGGTCAGCGCGATCATGCTGTTCGTGTCGCTGACCGTGATCGGGCTGATCGCCGCGTTCCGGCTGCCGCTGGAAGCCTTCCCCGAAGTATCGCCACCCTTCATCTTCGTGCAGATGCCGTATGAAGGCTCCACGCCCGAGGAAGTGGAGCGCACCGTGCTGCGGCCGGTGGAGGAAGCGCTTTCCACCATGACCGGCATCAAGCGCATCGACGCCAGCGCCACCGCCAACGGCGCGCAGCTGTTCATCCAGTTCTCGGACTGGGAACGCGATGTGGCCATCGCCGCGTCGGAAGCGCGCGAACGCATCGACGCGATCCGCGGCGATTTGCCGGACGATCTGCAGCGCTATCAGGTGCTGAAGTTCTCCACCACCGACCAGCCGGTGCTGCGCGTGCGGTTGGCCAGCGAAACCGACCTCACCGGCTCGTACGACATGATCGACCGCGAGTTCAAGCGGCGGATCGAGCGCATTGCCGGCGTGGCCCGCGTGGACATCTCCGGCGCGCCGCCCAACGAAGTGGAAATCGCGATCAGCCAGGACCGCCTGACCGCGCACAATCTGGGCCTCAACGAGCTCACCGAACGCCTGCAGTCGATCAATTTCTCGGTCTCGGCCGGCACCATCACCGACGGCGAACAGCGCCTGCGCGTACAGCCGGTGGGCGAACTCAACGACCTGCAGCAGCTGCGCGATCTGGTGATCGGCGACAACGGCGTGCGCCTGTCCGACATCGCCGACGTACGCCTCAAGCAGCAGCGCATGGACTACGGCCGACGCCTGGACGGGCGCAAGGCGGTGGGCATCGACATCTTCAAGGAGCGCAACGCCAACCTGGTCGAAGTCTCGCGCAACGCCCTGAACGAAGTGGAGGAGATCCGCAAGGAGCCTTCGCTCAGCGACCTGCAGATCAAGGTCATCGACAATCAGGGCGACAACGTCACCACTTCGCTGATCGATCTGGCCGAGGCCGGCGCCATCGGTCTTGTGCTGTCGATCGCGGTGCTGTTCTTCTTCCTGCGCCACTGGCCGTCGACGATGATGGTCACGCTGGCCATCCCGATCTGTTTCATCATGACGCTGGGCTTCATGTACTTCGCCGGGGTCACGCTCAACATCCTGTCGATGATGGGCCTGCTGCTGGCCATCGGCATGCTGGTGGACAACGCCGTGGTGGTGGTGGAGAGCATCTACCAGGAACGCGAGCGCATGCCCGACCAGCCGCGGCTGGCGTCGATCCTGGGCACCAAGCACGTGGCCATCGCGCTGTCGGCTGGCACCCTATGCCACTGCATCGTGTTCGTGCCCAACCTGTTCGGCGAACGTAATTTCCTGAGCATCTACCTGTCGCAGATCGCCATCACCATCTCGGTGTCGCTGCTGGCCTCGTGGCTGGTGGCGGTGAGTCTGATCCCGATGCTGTCGGCGCGCTTGAAGACTCCGCCCGCGGTCGGCAACCACACCGGCATCATCCCGCGCATGCAGGCCCGCTACGCGCGCATGCTGCGCTGGACCCTGGAGCATCGCGGCTGGAGCGTGACCGGCATCGCGTTGATCATCGCGGTCAGCATCGCGCCGGTGATCCTGACCAAGAAGAACATGTTCGGCGGCGACGACGGCGGCGAAACCGATATCTCCTACCAGTGGAAGGGCTCCTACAGTCTGGCGCAGGTATCGGACGAGGTGCTGAAGATAGAAAAGTTCATGGACGCCAACCGCGAGCGTTTCCATGTGGAGCAGATCTATTCCTGGTACAGCGAGCAGAACGGCGCCGGCACCCAGATCAAGTTCGACATGGACAAGGCGGAAGACACCAAGGCGCTGGTCGAGGAAATCCGCAAGGCCCTGCCCAAATCCGCGCGCGCCACAATTACCGTCGGCGAGGACGGTGGCGGTGGACCGGGCGGCGGCGGGCAGCCCGGCGAGAACGTGCAGGTGCAGCTGGTGGGCGACTCCACCCAGACCCTGACCGAGATCGCCGACGAGATCATCCCGATCCTGGCCAAGCGCAAGGAGTTGCGCGACGTGCGCGTGGACGCCGGCGACCAGAACAGCGAGCTGTCGGTGCGCGTGGACCGCGAGCGCGCGGCCGCGTTCGGTTTCAGCGCGCAGCAGGTGGCGCAGTTCGTCGGCGTGGCCCTGCGCGGCGCGCCGCTGCGCGAGTTCCGCCGCGGCGAGAGCGAAGTGCCGGTGTGGGTGCGTTTCGCCGGCGCGCAGCAATACGGCGTCGAGGACCTGGCATCGTTCATGGTGCGCGCGCCGGACGGGCGCACGGTGCCGCTGCTGAGCATGGTGGACGTCAGCGTCACGCCGGCGGCGACGCAGATCTCGCGCCTCAACCGCCAGACCACGCTGACCGTGCAGGCCAATCTGGCCGACAAGGTCACCGTGCCCGAGGCGCGCAAGGCGATGGAGGAAGCGCTGAAGGGCGCGTCGTTCCCGGCCGGCTACAGCTATTCGTTCGACGGCGGCGCGTTCCAGGAAGAGGACGAGGCCGGCAAGCAGATGATGACCAACCTGATCATCGCGCTGATCCTGATCTACATCGTGATGGCGGCGGTGTTCGAATCGCTGCTGTTCCCGTCGGCGATCATGAGCGGCGTGCTGTTCTCGGTGTTCGGCGTGTTCTGGCTGTTCTGGCTGACCGGCACCGAGTTCAACATCATGGCCTTCATCGGCATCCTGGTGCTGATGGGCGTGGTGGTGAACAACGGCATCGTCATGATCGAACACATCAACAACCTGCGACGGCGCGGCATGTCGCGCACCGACGCATTGGTGGAAGGCAGCCGCGAACGCCTGCGCCCGATCCTGATGACCATGGGCACCGCGATCCTGGCGATGATTCCCATCGCCTGGGGCAACACCCAGATGGGCGGCGACGGCCCGGCCTACTACCCGATGGCGCGCGCCATCGCCGGCGGGCTGGCGTTCTCCACCGTAGTCAGCCTGCTGTTCCTGCCGACCATCTACGCGATCCTCGACGACCTGCGCGGCGGCACGTCGCGATTGATGAAACGCGCGCGTGGTGGCAGAGGCGAGGGCGTGCCGGTGGCGGCGATAACGGCGTTGAAGGCGGAGTGATGCGTAGGGCGGGTTTTAACCCGCCTTTTAGGAATCTCGCGATTGCCGAAAGGCGGGTTAAAACCCGCCCTACGCAAATCTGAATCTTGCGATTTCTACGTCAACCGAACAGCTTGCCCAGCATGCGCAGGCCGCCGGTCCACACGCCGATCGCGGTGCCCAGGCTGGTCAGGAAGAAATTCAGCAGGATCCGCGCCACCCGGTTCTTCCACCAGCCGCGCACGCTCTGCACGTCGTCGCGCAGGGCCATGAAGTCGGCGTAGGTGGGCTTGCGCAGGGTGGCCTCCACCAACGCGCTGACCGTGCCCGAGGCCAGGGCCGGATGCAGCGGCGTCAGCGGCGATGAAATAAAAGCAGCCAAAATGCTGAGCGGGTGCCCGCCGGCGATGGCGCATCCGATCGCGCCCAGGATGCCGGTCGCCAGCACCCACTGCACGATCAGGTCCGAACCCACGTCGATGCCGCCGCGATAGAAGCCCCAGGCGAAACCGCCGACCAGGAACACGGCGAGCAGCAGGGTGAACCACGGCACGCTGCTTTTTTCCGGCACCGATTCCAGCGCGGCGCGGATCGAAAGCGGCGGCTCGCGATCCGTACGCAGATGTTCGGCCATGCCCTGCAGGTGGCCGGCGCCGATCACCGCCAGCACGTCGCGCGCGCCGCTATCGAAGGTGACCGATTCGCGCAGGCGCGCGGCCATGTAGCGGTCGCGTTCGGCGATCACGGTGTCGTACAGCGCGGGATTCTCGCTGGCGAACTCGCCGAAGCTCGATTCCAACAGGTCGCCCTGCTTGAGTTTCTCGATTTCGTCGTCGCCCACTTCCTCGTCGGCGAACATGGCCATCATGATTCCCGCGCTGATCTTGGCGCGGCCCCACCAGCCCAGCCGGCTGAGCGCGCGCTTGAAAGTCAGCCCCACTTCGCGGTCGATCAGGTGCAGCGTCAGCTCGCGTTCGCGCGCGTCCAGGGCGGCGGCCTTGAGCTCCGCGCCGGGTTCGACGCCCAGCTGCTCCGCCAGGCGGCGCTGATAGGCGGCCAGCGCCAGATTGGCCGCGAACAGATGGGTCTTGCCTTCGCGGATCACCTTGACCAGATCCAGCTTGGCCAGCGCATCCGGATCGGTCAGCGACTGCAGGCGTCCGGCATCGAGTTCTATCGCCACCGTGTCGTATTCGCCGCTGGCGATGGCCGCGCGCACGCACTCCACGCTGGTCCTGGAAACGTGCGCGGTGCCCAGCAGGGTGTAGCGCACGCCGTCGCGTTCGACGATGGCGTGAGGCTGGCCGGATAGGGCCGCGGCCGCGGCCGCGGGCTCCGTGGATGGGAGGGGTGGCGATTCGTTCATGGGATGGGTTTGCGGCGCAGGCCTGCGCCGGATGTGATCCGGGCGATCCGAATCGTGCCCGATGACGCGGACGCCCGCTCGCTTTGCTCAGTGAGTACAGCGGAAGGTGGCGGGCATGATAGTCGCTATGCCGCCGCGGGCAAAACTCCGCCGCCTCACAGCCCGTAGGGCAGGTTGGGCGAGGAGACGATGCGTTCGCCCACCGTTTGACCCTGCAGGAAGGCGAGGGCGGCGTCGATCACCGCCGGATCGTGCGCGATGCGGTGGTGGCTCAGGCCGCGGGTGGTCAGCAGGCGCGAATCCGGCCAGTAGCGCGCATAGCGTTCGCCTTCGGCCCAGGGAATTTCGCGGTCTTCGATGTCGTGGACGATCAGCGCCGGCCGCGAAATCCGCGGCGCGTTGCGCTGGGCCTGCAGTTCGTCGAAATGCACGCCGATGTTTTCGAACGCGGCGAGCATGCGCCGGTACAGTCGTTCGGGCAGGCGCATGAAGCGGGTGAAGCGCAGCGTGGCGTCCGCCAGATCGGCCGAGGGCGCAATCAGGATCGCCCGCTTGGCATCGAGCCCCTTGGCCAGCGCCACCGCGACCGCCGCGCCGCCCAACGAATGGCCCACCAGCACCGCCGGCGGACCGTGATGCGCGGCCACCGCCGTCAGGGTGCGCACGAAGCCCGGCAGCGTGGTGCGCTGGCCGCCGCTGCGCCCGTGACCGCGCTGGTCGAAGGACACGACCGCATACCCCGCCCTGCGCAGCCGTTCCACCCACGGCAGGAAGCAGGTGCCGTGGCTGGACCAGCCGTGCGCGAACAGGACGTAAGGCTGCGTGCGCGGGTCGCCCCACGCATAGGTGGCGATACGCTGCCCGTCCAGCTCGAATCCGCCGCAGTGCGCATCGCCCAACGGCGCGCGCAGCGCGCGGCTACGGGTGCCTGCCAGCGGTGTGGTGAACATGGCGCAGGCGCGGCGCACGGTGGCTGCGGGCATCAGCACGCTGCCGATGCGGAAGCCCGCGCGCAGCGCGGAGAGCAGCAGGTAAGAGCGGACAAGCACGCTCATTTTCGGAACAACAGCACCCATGACGGACCACGCGGTGGAGTCGCCGTAGCGCCGCGCAGAGGCGGCTGATGGCGGTGTCCACTAGATAAAACCTTTGGTCCTTGCGACAGAACCGCTACGCGGCAGGGAACGGCACCGACTTAAGTCAGGTGGCCGAGGCTCGTCTCGCCATCGGGCGGCGTTTCGTTGCCGCTGCCCAGCGCGCGCTGCATCTGCACGTTGTCCAGCCAGCGGCCGTGCTTGCGGCCCATGCCGCTGAAAACGCCGACGGTGCGGAAACCGAGCTGCTGGTGCAACGCCGCCGAAGCGCCGTTGCCGGTATCGCCGATCACCGCGATCATCTGCCGGAAGCCCAGCGCTTCGCAATCCCCGATCAATCGCGACAGCAGCGCGCGGCCCACGCCGTGGCCGCGGGCCGCGGGCGCCACGTAGACGGTGTCTTCCACGGTCCAGCGATAGCCGAGGCGGCCGCGATAGGCGCTGGCATAGGCGTAGCCGGCGAAGACGCCATCGAGTTGCGCGATCAGATACGGAAAACCGGCGGCGATCAATTCGCGCATGCGCCGCGCCATTTCGGTTTCATCGGGCGCCTCGTATTCGTAGCTGGCCACGCCTTCGCGCACTTCCAGCGCGTACAACTGCCGGATCGACGGGATATCGGCGAGCGTAGCGCTGCGCAGCTGCAGCCTCAATCGATGTACCGCTTCAGCAGGCCGTCGTAGGCGTCGATGCGCCGGTCGCGCAGGAACGGCCAGATGCGACGCACGTGTTCGCTGCGCGCCAGATCGATTTCCGCGCTGAGGATTTGCGCTTCGCCGCCGGCTTCGGCGATGAATTCGCCCTGCGGGCCGAGTACGTGGCTGTTGCCCCAGAACTGGATGCCCGAAGCGCCCGCCGCTTTTTCGGAAGCAAGCGGCGAAGGTTCGTGGCCCACACGATTGCAGGAAAGCACCGGCAAGCCGTTGGCCACCGCATGACCGCGATGACTCAGGATCCACGCGTCGCGCTGGCGGTTCTTTTCGTCCTGCGCATCGTCCGGGTCCCAACCGATGGCGGTGGGGTACAGCAGCAGCTCCGCGCCGGCCAGCGCCATCAGGCGCGCGGCCTCCGGATACCACTGGTCCCAGCACACCAGCACGCCCAGGCGGCCTACGGAGGTGTCGATTGGCTTGAAGCCCAGATCGCCCGGGGTGAAATAGAATTTTTCGTAGAACCCCGGATCGTCCGGGATGTGCATCTTGCGGTACTTGCCCAGCACGCTGCCGTCCTGTTCGAAGACCACCGCGGTGTTGTGGTACAGCCCGGCGGCGCGGCGCTCGAACAGCGAACCCACCAGCACCACGCCGTGCTTTTTCGCCAGCTTGCCCAGGCGTTCGGTGCTGGGACCGGGGATGGGTTCGGCCAGGTCGAATTCGGCCACCGATTCGTGCTGGCAGAAGTACGCGCCGTTATGCAGCTCCTGCAGCAGCACCAGCCGCGCGCCGCGCTGGGCGGCTTCGGCCACGCGCTGTTCGATCACGCTCAAGTTGGCCTCGGCGTCGCCGTGGTTCTTTTCTTGAATAAGCGCGACAGGCAGGATCTTGCGGGTCATGAGCAGGGGGCGGAGCGTCGTAAATTGGGGAGCGCGCATGGTAACGCGGAAGGCCGTGGCGGAGCCTCGCGCGGCGTGAACGAGGAATCAGGAGGCCGGGTTTTCCGCTTCTTTTTGGCGCTGCCAGCGGCCCAGCAGGCCGCCGGTGAACGCCCAGACCAGGGCGATGCCGGCGCCGATCAGCATGGCCAGCGCCGGATGGTCCGCAACCAGGTCCAGCCCGCGCTTGACCCACGCGCTGATCGCATCGCCACCGCGATAGACCACCGTATCGATGAAGTTCTTGGCCTTGTACTTGGCCTCGGCCGGAACCACGGTGTAGAGCATCTCGCGCCCGGGACGGACGAAGGCGTATTCGCCCGCGCGCCGCACCACCATGACCACCACGAACACGGCGAAGGTCGGCGCCATCGCCAGCCACACGAATCCCGCCGCGACGATCACCGGCACGGCGACCAGCAGCACGCCGACGCCCAGCTTCTGCGCGACCCGCCCGGTCAGGAACACCTGGGTCAGGATGGCCAGGCTCTGCACCACCGTGTCGATGGTGCCGAACACCTGCGTCTGCTGGGTTTTATCGGGGAAGGTTTCGGCCACCAGCCGCGCCTGTTCGAAGTACAGGAAAGTGGTAACGCTGGACAGCAGCACCACGAACACGCCGATGGCGATCAGGTAAGGCGACTTGAACACCGCCGTGGCGCCGGCGAAGGGGTTGCCGCCGAGCGGCCGGCGCCGCGCTTCGGTTTCCCCATGCGCTTGCGGCCGACGATCGCGCCAGTGATGCAGGTAGCGCGCCGGGAACACGCTGCCGGTCAGCAGCACCGCCGACAGCACCAGCAGGCCGGCATGGCCGATGGGTTCCACCAGCAGCGTGCCCAGGATCGGACCGGTCAGCCCGCCCAGGCTGGCGCCACCGGCCATCAGCGCGAACAGCCGCTTGGCCTGGCCCGCGGCGAATACGTCCACCAGCACGCTCCAGGCCAGCGAGATGGACAGCAGGTTGAACGCCGACAGCCAGATATAGAACGTGCGGGCGAACCAGAGATTGTCCGGTTGCACCTGGAATCCGGCGGCGAAGACGAGCAGGTTGAAGACGAAGAACCCATAGGTCCAAGGCAGGATGCGCCGCCGCGCGACCTTCGAAGCCAACCAGCCGAACAGCGGCAAGGCCGCGAGCGTGGCGACGAAGGTGCCGGTGAACAGCCACTGCAGGTTGTCCACTCCGCCGGCCACGCCCATGGTTTCGCGCACCGGCCGCAGCATGAAATAGCCGGCGAACAGCAGGAAGAACAGCAGCAGGCCGGCGACCACCGCGCCTGCCTCGCGTTCTTCCACATTGAACAACCGCGCGATGCCGCGCAGCAGCGGATTGCCGGGTTGTGCCTGCGTCATGCCCGATCAGGCCAATGCGGCGATCAGCGACTGGCGCTGTGCTTCGTCCAGATCCGGGCCCACCCCGGCCTTCAGGTTATCGCTCTGCCGGTCCGGTTTACCGGTGGCGGGAATGACCACCGTCACCACCGGATGGCTAAGCGCGAATTTCAGGAACGCCTGCGCCCACGAGCCGACGCCGGCGTCGGTCAAGGCGGCCGGCAGCGGTTTGTCCTCGACCTGCGCGAACAGCTTTCCGTCCTCGAAGGCGCGATTGATCATCACCGCCACGCCCAGGTCGCGCGCAAGCGGCAGCACGCGTTTTTCCGCGCCACGCGACACCACCGAATAGTTGATCTGCAGGAAATCGGGCTTCTCGGCCTGGACGATGCGGGCCAGTTCGTCCTGCGCGCTTTCCAGGTAATGGGTGACGCCGACGTAGCGCACCTTGCCTTGCTTCTTCAATTCGCGGGCGACCGCCATCTGGGTCTTCAGGTCGCGCAGGTTGTGGACCTGCAGCAGCGCGACCTTGTCGGTGTTGAGCCGGCGCAGGCTGTCGGCGAACTGGGCCATCCCGGCTTCGCGCCCGCTGACCCCGGACAGTTTGGTCGCCAGCCACGCCTTGCCCACGAGGTCCTGTTCGGCCAGCAGCGCACCCATCCGGTCTTCGGCCACACTGTAGGTGGGCGCGGTATCGATCACGGTCGCGCCGGCGGCGAAGAATCGCTTCAGCACTTCGCGCAGCGGGTCGAGCTCGGCCGGGGAGTCGCCGAGCTCGAAACTGCCGGACGTGCCCATGCCGATCACCGGGATCTTCTCGCCGGTGGAGGGAATGGCGCGGGTATTCAGCGCGCCAGCCAAGGCTTCGGTGGCGTTGGCATCCGTCGTGGCTGGGCTGGGACTGGCCTGGGCGGAATCGCGACAGGCGGCCAGGCCCAGCCCGGCGGCGGCGATCGCGGTCGAGGCGAGGAACTTGCGTCGCGTATACACGGCAGTCTCCATCCGAAAGGCGGCTGTCGGTTATCGGCGATCGGGCGCTGTTATGTGTAAACGAAGCGTTTGTTGCGCACCCAACTAAAGTCATGAAGCACAGCGAATACGCAGCGGATGCTCCCTAATGAGCATTCAATCCGCGGCGGTCAACCCGCTGGGCAATTGCATGGTCAGGCAGTGCAGGCTGCCGTTCTGCCAGATCAGCGCACGGCACGGCACCGGCACGATTTCGCGGCCCGGGAATGCCGCTGCCAGCACTTCCGCGGCTTTGGTATCGGCCGCATCGCCGTAGGCCGGCATCAGCACCGCGCCGTTGACGGTCAGGAAGTTGGCGTAGGACGCGGCCAGGCGCCGGCCCGCGTCGACGATGGGTTGCGGCCATGGCAGCGGGAACAGCCGGTAAGGCGCGCCTTGCACGGTGCGCAGTGCGGCGATTTCGGCGGCCATCGCGCTCAGTTCGGCGTAATGCGAGTCGCCGGGGTCGTCGCAGCCCTGGAACACGATGGCGTCGCCGGGCGCGAAGCGCGCCAGCGTATCGATGTGCGCGTCGGTGTCGTCGCCTTCCAGGTAGCCGTGATCCAGCCACAGCACCCGGTCCTGATTGAGCCAGTCCGACAGCCGTTGAGTAAGCTGTTCACGGGAAGCCGCCGGGTGACGTTCGTGCAGGCATCGCCAAGTTGTCAGCAGGGTGCCTGCGCCGTCGGTTTCTATGGCCCCGCCTTCCAGCGCAAAGTCGATGCTCTGTACGAAATAGTCCTGGAATACGCCGTGGCCGGACAGCGCGCCGACCAGCAGATCGTCCTGGCTGGCGCTGAATTTGCCGCCCCAGCCGGTGAAACGGAAATCCAGCAGCTTGAACCGCCCCTTATCGCGCAGCGTGAGCGGCCCGGAATCGCGCAGCCAGGTGTCGTCGTAGGCGACTTCCACGAAACCCACGCGCGTCATGTCCACCCGCGCCGAGCGCAGGCGCGCTTCGGCGTAGGTCTGCAGGTCTTCATCGGCTACGCACACCACCACGGCCTGGAAACGGACGATGGCTGCGACCAGCGCCACGTAGGTTTCCTCCACGCCGCCCAGGCGCTCGGCCCAGTCGGTGCCGGCATGCGGCCACGCGATCAGCACCGCGGATTGGGGTTCCCATTCCGCGGGGAAGCGAAAGGCATCGGTCATGACGGGTCGGGGGATTCGGAGCGCGGCATCGATGGGTCAGCGGATCGGCGGTTTCGGCCCGATTTCATCGGAGCCGGCCTGGTTGGCGACCACATCGATGACCCGGGTTTTCTCGAAATACACCGTGAAGCCGGGATATACCCAGCGGTGGATCACCGGCCACTGGCGCTTCTGCCCGCCGCGCGGTTCGAGTTTCTGCTGCGGCGCGCCGAAGCTGGCTTCCACCTGGGCGGCGCTCTGGCCGCGCACCGGCAAGGCCATGGCTGGCTTCTCCTGGGCGCGATCGATCAGCAGGGTATCGGCGCTAGCGGCGCCGGCGAAGCAGAGCAGGGCGAACAACGGAACGGCATAGGCACGACGGTTCATGGCGGTGGCTCCCCAAAGGACGCGCCTTTATAGCAAAACCGCCGCAACAAAAAACCGCCGTGCCGCCACAGTATTCGGCAGCGAGGCCAGTTGGCGCGACCGCCAGGCGCCTGGGCAGGGAGCGGCGGAAAACAGAAGGCCGCCTTTCGGCGGCCTTCTGGCTGATCTGTGGAGTCGGCTTTGCTGTGTCAGCGCGGACGCGCCTTGCGCATGCCTTGCGGGTTTCAGCGCTGACGCGCTTTGCCCATGCCTTGCTGGTTTCAGCGCTGACGCGCTTTGCGCATGCCTTGCTGGTTTCAGCGCTGGCGCGCTTTGAAACGCGGATTCGACTTGCAGATCACGAAGACCTTGCCGCGGCGGCGGACCACCTTGCAGTCGCGGTGACGGGCCTTCGCAGACTTCAAGGAAGACAGGACTTTCATGACACACCTCGGAAATAGTTGGGCTGGAGCGAAATCAAGCCGCGCATTCTAGCGGAGTTTTCCTTTGGGGTTCAAGCCTTTGGCTACGAGTCAGGCGGCGCGCAGGCGGGTCTGAACGCCGGCGGCGGGCATAATACCGGCGAATCCACCAAGGCTCGCCATGTCCGACACCATTCCCGTCCTGACCATCGATGGCCCCTCCGGCGCGGGCAAGGGCACGGTCAGCCGCATCGCCGCCGCCCGTTTGGGCTGGCACTACCTGGATTCGGGCGCGCTGTATCGCGCGGTCGGCGTGGCGGCCAGCTGGTCCAACCTGGACGTGTCCGACGCGGCGGCGCTGGTGCGCTGCACCTTCGACACGGTGGTGGAATTCAGGGAAAACGCCAGCGGCGACCTGCGGGTCTGGGTTAACGGTTCCGACGCCACCGACGAGCTGCGCCTGGAAACCACCGGCGCGGTGGCCTCGGCGATCGCCGCCTTCCCAGAGGTTCGCTCCGCGCTGAAGGAGCGCCAGCGCGCGTTCCGGCGGGCGCCGGGGCTGGTCGCCGACGGGCGCGACATGGGCACGGTGATCTTCCAGGACGCTCCGTTCAAGGTATTCCTGACCGCCAGCGCCGAGGAAAGGGCCGAAAGGCGCTATAACCAGTTGAAAGACAAAGGGGTTTCCGTCACTATAGATGGTCTGCTACGCGAGATTCTTGCCCGCGACGCCCGTGATGCCCAGCGCACGGTGGCGCCATTGCGGCCGGCCGAAGACGCCGTCCTCATCGACACCACCGGCCTGGATATCGATCAGGTCGTCGAGCGCGTGCTGGCTCTGGTGAAAACCTGAGTTGCGCTGGAATCCAGCGAAGCAGCAACGGCCCCGCCGGGAATCCTCCCCGCGGTTTTTTCCACCACAACACTCACGGCCACAGGCATCCCGCCCAGGCCGACAACGGGTGGACCGGCGCGCATTCAACGGATGCCCGGTCTGCGTCATCAACCGAGATTTATTCAATGATCGAATCATTTGCAGAACTGTTTGAACAGAGCCAGATCCACCTCACCAAGCTGAAGCCCGGGTCCATCGTCATGGGCACGGTGGTGGAAGTCCGCAACGACGTGGTGGTGATCAACGCCGGCCTGAAGTCCGAAGGCATCGTGCCAATCGAACAGTTCCGTAACGACGATGGCACGCTCACCGTGGCCGTCGGCGATGAAGTGAAAGTAGCCCTCGATTCCCTGGAAAACGGCTTCGGCGAAACCGTGCTGTCGCGCGAGAAAGCCAAGCGCGCCATGGTCTGGGACGAGCTGGAGGAAGCGCTGGAAGCCAACGCCACCATCACCGGCCGCATCAGCGGCAAGGTCAAGGGTGGTTTCACCGTCGATATCAAGGATGTCCGCGCCTTCCTGCCGGGTTCGCTGGTTGATGTGCGCCCCGTGCGCGATCCCGGCTACCTGGAAGGGAAGGAGCTGGAATTCAAGCTCATCAAGCTGGACCGCAAGCGCAACAATGTGGTCGTTTCCCGCCGCGCGGTGGTCGAGAGCGAGCATTCGGAAGAGCGCGAGCAGTTGATGGACAAGCTGCAGGAAGGCGTGGTGCTGAAGGGTGTGGTCAAGAACCTCACCGACTACGGCGCGTTCGTGGACCTCGGCGGCATCGACGGCCTGCTGCACATCACCGACATGGCCTGGAAGCGCGTGCGCCATCCGTCCGAAGTGGTGGAAGTAGGCCAGGAGCTCGACGTGCGCGTGCTGAAGTACGACCGCGAACGCAACCGCGTCAGCCTGGGCCTGAAGCAGCTGGGCGAGGATCCGTGGGACAACATCGCGCGCCGCTACCCGGCCAACAGCCGCGTGTTCGGCAAGGTCTCCAACGTCACCGATTATGGCGCGTTCGTCGAGATCGAGCCGGGCGTCGAAGGCCTGGTGCACGTCTCGGAAATGGACTGGACCAACAAGAACGTCAACCCGTCCAAAGTCGTCCAGGTCGGCGACGATGTGCAGGTGATGGTGCTCGACGTGGACGAAGAGCGTCGCCGCATTTCGCTGGGCATGAAGCAGGTCGCGGCCAATCCATGGGAAACCTTCGCCGCGATCCACAAGAAGAACGACAAGGTGTCGGGCCAGATCAAGTCGATCACCGATTTCGGCATCTTCATCGGCCTGGACGGCGGTATCGACGGCCTGATCCACCTGTCCGACATCAGCTGGAACTCCACCGGCGAAGATGTGGCCCGCAACTACAAGAAGGGCGACACGCTGGAAGCCGTGGTCCTGGCCGTGGACCCGGAACGCGAGCGCATCAGCCTGGGTGTCAAGCAGCTGGAGCAGGATCCGTTCGGCCAGTTCATGGCGGCCAACCCGAAGGGCTCGAAGCTGGAAGGCGTGGTGCGTGAAGTGGACGCCAAGGGCGCCACCATCGACATCGCCGAAGGCGTGGAAGGCTACGTGGCCGCGCGCGATATCAGCACCGAGCGCGTCGACGACGCCAGCCAGCACCTGAAGGTGGGCGACAAGATCGAAGCGCGCTTCATGGGCATGGACCGCAAGGGCCGCACCCTGCAGCTGTCGATCAAGGCCAAGGACGACGCCGAGATGCGCGAAGTGCTGGAGGACTACCAGTCGCAGTCGGCTTCCACCGGCGCCACTACCCAGCTCGGCGCGCTGCTGCGCGCGCAGCTGGACGGCAACAAGTCCGAGTAAAGCAAGCCACTCGATCCACGCCGGCCCGGGCGATCCCCGGGCCGGTAGTGGCGCTTTTCGCCTATCTCCGTGCCGATGACCAAATCCGAACTCATCGAAATCCTGAGCCGCCGCCAGCCTCATCTGAAGGCCGACGACGTGGATCTGGCAGTGAAGTCGCTGCTGGAGATGATGGGCGGCGCGCTGGCCCACGGCGAGCGCATCGAGATCCGCGGATTCGGAAGTTTTTCCCTGCATTACCGTCCGCCGCGCCTGGGCCGCAATCCCAAAACCGGCGATTCGGTGGCTCTGCCGGCCAAGCATGTGCCGCATTTCAAGCCTGGCAAGGAGTTGCGCGAACGCGTGAGCGGCGTGACCCCGATTGAAGAAAGCGGCGAATAAGCGTCCGCTTCCGCAAGTGCGCGAGGTGTGCCCGCCACCCGTCTCGGCTAAGCTAGCCGCTCCCCCGCACGGAACAGTCCGATGAATATTTTTCGTCTCATCGTCGCACTGGTGTTTCTGGCGCTTGGGCTGGTGATCGGATTCCTTAACGACACGCCGGCCATCGCCCTCGATCTGATTTTATTCACTTGGTCCACCACGCCGGGCAACGCCATCATCCTGTCGCTGCTGACCGGTGTGATCATCGGCGGCTTGATCGTGCTGGCCACGCTGGTGCTTCCGCTCTACGCCAAGCTACGCAAGGCCAACAAAGGCCTGGCTGCGCAGACGCTTCCGCCGGTATCGACCGGCACCGGCGTCTGATCCATGGCTTTCCTCAGCGAGTGGTTCTGGTTCTTCCTGTTCCTGCCGCTGGCCGCGCTCAGCGGTTGGGTGATAGGCCGAAGGGGAGGACAGCGCCATGGCGACACCCAGGTCAGCCGCCTTTCCAGCACCTATTTCCGCGGCCTCAATTACCTGTTGAACGAGCAGCCGGACAAGGCCATCGAGCTGTTCCTGCATATCGCCGAACTGGACAAGGAAACCTTCGAGACCCAGGTCGCGCTCGGACATCTGTTCCGCCGCCGCGGGGAAGTCGATCGCGCTATTCGCCTGCACCAGGGGCTGGTGCAGCGCGCCGATCTCAACGACCAGCAGAAAGTGCAGGCGCTGCTGGCGCTGGGCGAAGACTACATGCGCTCGGGCCTGCTGGACCGCGCCGAGACCGTGTTCACCGATCTGACCCGCATCGACCAGCGCGCGCCGCAGGCGCTGAAGCACCTAATCGGCATCTACCAGACCGAGCGCGACTGGGAAAAAGCCATCGACAACGCCACCCGCTACGAAGAAGTGACGGGCGAACCGATGGGCAAGCTGGTGGCGCAGTTCGAATGCGAACTGGCCGAACGCCATCGCATCGCCAATGACGCCGCCGCGGCCCGCGCTTCCATCGCGCGCGCCTATCAGGCGGATGCCAGCTGCGTGCGTGCCGGCATTCTGGAAGGGCGCATCGAGTCGGACGCCGGCAGTCACGAGGCGGCGGTGCGTGCGTACGAACGCGCGGCGCGGCACGACCCCGACTATCTGCCGGAAGTGCTGCCCAGCCTGCTGGCCAACTATGAGCAGGGGGGGGATCTGTCCGGCGCGCGCGCCTTCCTTTCGGAAATGTGCGAACACTACCGCGGCATCGCCCCGGTGCTGGCGTTGACCAGGCTGGTGGAAAGCCAGGACGGCGTGGCCGCGGCGCGCGCCTACCTGGCGCGGCAGCTGAAGGACCGCCCTTCGGTGCGCGGCGAGGCGGCGCTGATCGACCTGACCCTGGCCGAGGGCGCGGATCCTACCGCTACGCTGAACGATCTCAAGCACATCACCGACCAGCTGCTGGTGCGCAATCCCAGCTACCGCTGCACGCGCTGCGGTTTCGGCGCGCGCACGCACCATTGGCAATGCCCGAGCTGCAAGGAATGGGCCACGGTCAAGCCGCTGCTGAACTACGCGGTGGTGTGATGGGCGAGCTGCCGGTCTGGATGCTGCTGCACTTCGTGCTCGCGGCCATCGGCACCTGGCTGGCCCGGCGCTATGCGCTGCGACGCCAGCTGCTGGATCAACCCGGCGAACGACGTAGCCACCAGGTGCCTACACCGCGCGGCGGCGGCATCGCCATCGTGGCGAGCGTAATGCTGGGCTGTTGCTGGCTGCTGCTGCGCTGGCCCGAGCACGGAGTCCTGCTGGGCTGCTTCGCGGCGGGCTTGGTGCTGGTGGCCGGCATCGGCTGGGTCGACGACCACCGTCCGCTGTCGCCATGGCTGCGGCTGGCGGTGCAGGCGTTGGCTGGGTCCATCCTGGGCTGGGCGATGCAGCGCACCACCGGCGCGATGCTGCCGGCGGTGCTGGCGTTCGCGCTGGTGATGGCGTTGGTCAACATCTGGAATTTCATGGATGGCATCGACGGCTTGGCCGCCAGTCAGGCGGCGATCGTGGCCGGGGGGCTGGCGCTGGTGTCGGGCGCGGGGCTGTGGGCCTGGCTGGGAGCGGCGGTGCTGGCGGCGGTGTGCGGCTTCCTGCCTTTCAACTTCCCCAAAGCCCGGATTTTCCTGGGCGATGTGGGAAGCGGCGCCTTGGGTTACATGCTGGCGGCGCTGCTGACGGCGGCTTTCGTCTCGGCGCAGATGCCCTGGCCCTTGCTGCTGCTGCCGGTTTCGGCCTTCCTGGTAGACGCGGGCTTCACATTGTCCATGCGCATGCTGCGCGGCGAGCGCTGGTGGGCTCCGCACGTGCAGCACGCTTACCAGCGCTGGGCGCGGCGTCAGGGCCGGCATGTCATCGTCACCTTGGCTTACGCGTTGTTCAGCGTATCGGCTGTGATCCTGATGTTCGCTGGTTTACGCTGGCGCCCGTCGACAATCGCCTGGAGTTGTTCGGCATGGTTCGTTTTCGCTATCTTGGCTTGGGCGTATCAGCGCAGGGATGTTCGATTGAGTAAGGAAGCGGACCAGTGATGACCTCATGGCGTGAGCGCATGGCCGCCTTCCTGCCGCGGTTGACCGTGGTGGCGCACGATTTGGCGATCGTCTGGATCTGCTGGCAGGGTCTGCATCATTTGCGTTACGCGATGCTGTCCAATCCTCCGTCGTATCCGCTGTGGTCGACCGAAATAGCCGTCGTGCTGCTCGCGCAGGGGCTGGTGTTCTGGCAGGTGGGGCTGTACCGCGGGCTCTGGCGCTTCGCCAGCGTGCCCGATCTGTGGAACATATTGAAAGCGGCGCTGATGGGCCTGCTGGCCATCGCGCTTGGGCTGGCGCTCTACAACCGCCTCGAATCGGTGCCGCGCGCGGTGCTGGTGCTGTATCCGTTCATCCTAGTCGGCGCGCTGGGCATGCCGCGACTGCTGTTCCGGGCCTGGAAGGACAATCAGAATATCGACCTTAAAAACGGAGTCGCGCTGCGCGTGCTGATCCTGGGCGCCGGACGCGCGGGCGAGGCGCTGGTTCGCGATCTCCGTCGCAGCGGCGCTTATCAGCCTGTCGGACTGCTCGACGATGCCGCCAAGCTGCACGGTACCAAGCTGCACGGTGTGCCGGTGCTGGGTGGCCTGAAGGATTCAGGACTGATCGCCAAAGAGACCGCCGCCAAGCTCATCGTGATCGCCATGCCGTCGTTGGACGCGGCCACGATGCAGCGCGTGGTCGCCATCTGCGAGAGCACCGGCCTGCCGTTCCGCACCGTGCCGCGTCTGGTCGACGTGCTGGAAGGCCGCTCCCTGCCGGGCGAGCTCAAGGAAGTCGCCATCGACGATCTGCTGGGCCGCAAGCCGGTCACGCCCGACTGGAAGTTGATCCGCGGCTGGCTGGGCGGGCGCACGGTACTGGTTACCGGCGCGGGCGGGTCGATCGGTTCGGAACTGTGCCGCCAGTGCGCGCGTCACGGCGCGCAGCGGATCGCGCTGGTGGAAGTGGACGAGCTTGCCCTCATCACCGCCCATGCCGAACTGCACCGCGCGTTTCCCGATCTGGAAATACTTTCGGTGCTGGGCAACGCCGGCGATCCGGCCGTGATCAAGCATGCGCTGAAGCTCGCCGAGCCCGATGCGGTTTTCCATGCTGCCGCCTACAAACAGGTGCCACTGCTCGAACAGCAACTGCGCGAAGCGGTGCGCAACAACGTGCTGGTCACCGAATCGGTGGCGCGCGCCTGCCGCGACGCCAACGTGGGCACGTTCGTCTTCATTTCCACCGACAAGGCGGTCGATCCGGTGAATGTGCTGGGCGCGACCAAACGGCTCGCGGAAATGGTCTGCCAGACCCTGGACGACCGCATATCCACGCGCTTCGTGACCGTGCGCTTCGGCAACGTGCTCGATTCCGCCGGCAGCGTGGTGCCGCTGTTCCGCGAACAGATCCGTCAGGGTGGCCCGGTGACCGTCACCGATCCGGAAGTGACGCGCTACTTCATGACTATTCCGGAGGCCTGCCAGCTCATCGTGCAGGCCGCGGCCAGCGCCGCGCACGCGTCCATCTACACGCTCGATATGGGCGAGCCGATTCCGATCCGGGTACTGGCCGAACAGATGATCCGTCTGGCCGGCAAGCAGCCCGGCAAGGACATCGCCATCGTCTACACCGGGCTGAGGCCAGGCGAGAAACTGCATGAAACGCTGTTCCACGCCGACGAGCTGTATCGCCCGACTTCGCATTCCAAAATCCTCGAGGCGCGCGCGCGCGACGCCTCGCTGGAAATCATCACTCGCGCCGTTTCCTTGCTGCAGGCGGCGGTAGCCGCCTACGACAACGAAGAGCTGTCGCGGATCCTGCGCGCCGCCATTCCCGAATTCTCCCCCGCCGGCCGGGCCGAAGACCCCGGTGCCACGATCGTGCCGTTTCCCGCGCGCGACGCCAGAAGGACACGATGACTCAACGCATACGCAAAGCTGTTTTCCCGGTCGCCGGGCTGGGCACGCGCTTCCTGCCGGCCACCAAGACCGTGCCCAAGGAAATGCTGCCGGTCATCGACAAGCCGCTGATCCAGTACGCGGTCGACGAAGCGGTGGAAGCCGGCTGCGATACGTTGATCTTCGTCACCAACCGCTACAAGCACGCGGTGGCCGATTATTTCGACAAGGCGTACGAGCTGGAGCAGAAGCTCGAGCAGGCCGGCAAGACCGAGCAGCTGGAGCTGGTGCGCAACGTGCTGCCCAGCCATGTGCGCGCCGTGTTCGTCACCCAGGCCGAAGCGCTAGGCCTGGGTCATGCGGTGCTCTGCGCCAAGCCGATCATCGGCGACGAGCCGTTCGCGGTGCTGCTGCCGGACGATCTGATCTGGAACCGCGGCCCCGGTGCGCTCAGCCAGATGGCCGATGCCGCCGAATCTTCCGGCGCCAGTGTGATCGCGGTGCAGAATGTGCCCGCCGAGCAGACCGGCAGCTACGGCATCGTCGCCACGGACGCTTTCTCCGGACGCGAGGCGCGCATCAGCGCCATCGTCGAGAAGCCCAAGCCCGAAGCGGCGCCGAGCAATCTGGCGGTGGTGGGGCGCTACATCCTGAGCTCGCGCATCTTCAGCCTGCTGGAAAGCACCACGCCCGGCGCGGGCGGCGAAATCCAGCTGACCGATGCGATCGCCACGCTGCTCTCGGAACAGCCCGTGCACGCCTACCGGTTCCGCGGCACGCGCTTCGACTGCGGCACGCATCTCGGCCTGATCGAAGCGACCATCCGCTATGCGCTGGACCACGAAAAACTGAGCGACGCCGCCCAGCAGCTGATGCAGAACGCCTTGAAGGAACTCGGCGTCACCGAGCTCGAATAGCGGCCTCGAAAGCTTGATGCGCATCTATGGAAACGGGCGGCGAAGGCCGCCCGTTTCGTTTTTAACGATATCGCGGCTTTCAGAGCGCTTCGAAGATCCCGGCCGCGCCCATGCCGGTGCCGATGCACATCGTCACCAGGCCGTATTTCTGCTGGCGCCGGCGCATGCCGTGCACGATCGTCGCGGTGCGGATGGCGCCGGTCGCGCCCAGCGGATGGCCGAGCGCGATCGCGCCGCCCAGCGGATTCACCTTCGAAGGATCCAGGCCCACATCGCGGATCACCGCCAAGGCCTGGGCGGCGAAGGCTTCGTTCAACTCGATCCAGTCCAGCTGATCCTGGGTGATGCCGGCCTGCCTCAAGGCCTTCGGGATCGCCGCGATCGGGCCGATGCCCATCACTTCGGGGCGTACGCCGGCCACCGAGAACGAGACGAACCGCGCCAGCGGCGTCAATCCATAGTCCTTGATCGCCTGTTCCGAGGCCAGCAGCACGCCGGCCGCGCCATCGCTCATCTGCGAAGCATTGCCCGCGGTCACGCTGCCGCCGAACTGGCCGTTGCGGAACACCGGACGCAGCTTGGCCAGCCCTTCGGCCGAGGAATCCGCGCGCGGGCCTTCGTCGTTCTCCACCAACAGCTTGCGCAGCTGGATGGTGTTGCCGGCCAGGTCGGGCACGTGCGACCTCACTTCGTACGGACTGATCTCATCGCGGAATTCTCCAGCGGCGATCGCGGCCATGGCTTTCTGGTGCGACGCCAGCGCGAAGGCGTCCTGGTCCTCGCGCGAGACCTTCCATTCCTCCGCCACCTTCTCGGCGGTGATGCCCATGCCGTAGGCGATGGCGACGTGGTCGTTGTCGAATACGCTGGGCGCCATGGCGACCTTGTTGCCCATCATCGGCACCATCGACATCGACTCGGTGCCGCCGGCCAGCATCAGGTCGGCATTGCCCAGGCGAATCTGGTCGGCGGCCAGCGCCACGGCCTGCAGGCCGGACGAACAGAAGCGGTTGATGGTCTGCGCGGCGATGGTGTCGGGCAGGCCGGCCAGCAGCAGGCCGATGCGCGCCACGTTCATGCCTTGCTCGCCCTCGGGCATGGCGCAGCCGATGATGGCGTCGTCGATGCGGGCGACGTCGATGCCGGGCGCCTGCGCGACCACGGCTTTCAGCACGTGCGCCAGCAGGTCGTCGGGACGGGTGTTGCGGAAAACTCCTTTGGGCGCTTTACCGACGGGAGTGCGGGTGGCGGCGACGATGTAGGCGTCTTGAATCTGTTTGCTCATTTCGATCTTTCCTGAAGGGGAGCCGGTAACCGGTAGCCGGTAACCGGAAAGCAACGAGGTTCGGCTTGCCGGCACCCGTTTCCCGGTTGCCGGCTACCGCGTTTCGGTCAGTTCCTGAGCGGTTTGCCGGTCTTCAGCATGTGCCCGATGCGCGCCTGGGTTTTTTCCTGCTGGGCCAGTTCGACGAAGTGCTGGCGTTCGAGTTTCAATAGCCACTCCTCGTCTACCAGCGCGCCGCGATCCACGGCGCCGCCGCACAGCACGGTGGCGATGCGCACGGCGATTTCGTAGTCGTATTCGCTGATGAAGCGGCCTTCCAGCATGTTCACCAGCATCATCTTGAAAGTGGCGATGCCCACGTCGCCGGCGACCGCGATGCGGCGTGCGGGCAGGGGTGGGCGGTAACCGCTTTCGGCCAGCGCCAGCGCTTCCTGCCTGGCCACATGCAGCAGTTCGTAAGCGTTGAACACGATCTTGTCGGTCTTGCGCATCAGACCGAACTCCTGCGCTTCCATCGCCGACGCCGACACCTTGGCCATCGCCACAGTTTCGAAAGTCTTCTTGAGTTCGGCGAACACGTCGCCGCCCGGACCTGCCGCCTGCGACGCGCGCACCGCGATCTCCTTCAGGCCGCCGCCGGCGGGCAGCAGGCCCACGCCGGCTTCGACCAGGCCGATATAGCTTTCGAGGCCGGCCACGGTCCTGGCGCTGTGCATCTGGAATTCGCAGCCGCCGCCCAGCGCGAGACCGCGCACTGCGGCAACCACCGGCACCAGCGAATACTTGATGCGCTGGCTGGTGGCCTGGAAGTTGGCGACCATCGCTTCGAAACCCTTCACGTCGCCGGCTTGGAGCAGGCCCATCGCGCCGGACAGGTCGGCGCCGGCCGAGAACGGCTCGCTGTTCTGCCACAGCACCAGTCCCTTGAAGTCCCGCTCGGCGCGGCCCACCGCTTCCTGCAGGCCGTGGAGCACGTGGTCGTTGACCGTGTGCATCTTGGTCTTGAAGCCGACCACGGCGATGCCGTCGCCGTCGGTCCACATGCGCAGGCCGTCGTTCTCGAACACGGTGTCGCCGGCCGGAAACTGTTCGCCCAGCAGCGGGTCGGGAAAACGCTGGCGCTTGTACACCGGCAGCGAGGAGCGCGGCAGCTTGGCGTTCTTGACCGGGCTGTAGCTGCCTTCGGCCGCATGCACGCCCTCGCGGCCGTCGAACACCCAGTTCGGCAGCGGCGCATCGCTCATCGCCCTGCCGGCGACGATGTCGTCGGCGATCCACTGCGCCACCTGCTTCCAGCCCGCGGCCTGCCAGGTTTCGAACGGCCCCAGCGCCCAGCCGTAGCCCCAGCGGATCGCCAGGTCGACGTCGCGCGCGGTTTCGGCGATGTCGGCCAGGTGATAGGCGCTGTAATGGAACAGGTCGCGGAAGGTGGCCCACAGGAACTGCGCCTGCGGATGCTGGCTTTCGCGCAGCTTGGCGAATTTCTCCGCAGGATTCTTCAGCTTCAGGATCTCGACCACCTCCGGCGCGGCGACGCCGGTGGAGGGACGGTAATCCTGCGCTTTCAGGTCCAGCACCATGATGTCCTTGCCTACCTTGCGGAAGATGCCGGCACCGGTCTTCTGCCCTAGCGCGCCCTTGGCGATCAGCGCTTCCAGCCACTTCGGCGACTCGAAGTATTGGTGCCAGGGGTCATCCGGCAGGGTATCGCCCATGGTCTTGATGACGTGGGCCATGGTGTCCAGGCCGACCACGTCCGAGGTGCGGTAAGTCGCCGACTTGGGCCGCCCGATCAGCGGACCGCTGACCGCGTCCACTTCATCGAAGCCCAGGCCGAATTCGGCGGTGTGGTGGATGCTGGCCAGGATCGAGAAAACGCCGATACGATTGCCGATGAAGTTGGGCGTGTCCTTGGCGTAGACGACGCCTTTGCCCAATGTGGTGACCAGGAAGCTCTCCAGGCCTTCTAGCACGGCGGCGTCAGTGGCCTTGGTGGGGATCAGTTCGGCCAGATGCATGTAGCGCGGCGGATTGAAGAAGTGCACGCCGCAGAAGCGATGGCGAAGTTGTTCAGGAAGAACATCCGACAAGGCATTGATTCCTAAGCCAGAAGTATTGCTGGCTAGTACCGCGTGGTCGGCCACGAACGGGGCGATCCGCTTGTACAGATCCTGCTTCCAGTCCATGCGCTCGGCGATCGCCTCGATGATCAGGTCGCAACCGCGCAGCTGTTCCAGTCCGGTTTCATAGTTGGCCGGAGTAATCGCTTCGGCCAGCGATTTGCTGGCGAGCGGGGCGGGACTCAACTTGCCCAGGTTCGCGATGGCCTTCAAAACCACTCCATCGGCTGGACCCTCTTTGGAGGGAAGGTCGAACAGCACCGTATCTACCTCGGCATTGGTCAGGTGTGCAGCGATCTGCGCGCCCATCACGCCGGCCCCGAGTACCGCGACTTTGCGTACGAGCAACTTGTTAGACATGTTATATAAGTCCTTGTTTACAAATAGAAATTTTCACTGACCGGCACGGATGCCGGCCTCGGCGAAGCGGATGAGTTCGCGCGCCGCGCGTTCACGATGCGCCGCTTCGGTGACATCGGCGGGTCGCTTGATCAGGCCGAAGTCGGCCATGGCATAGGTGAGGGCGCCCGCCAGGAAGTCGAGCCGCCAGTACAGCGCTTCCTTGCTCAGTCCGGGCACGCAAGTGGAGATCGCCTTGCCGAACTCGCGCAGCACATGGCCGTAGTGATCGGACAGGAACTTGCGCAGCCCATCGTTTTTTTCCGCATACGCGCGCGCCACCACGCGGACGAAGGCGCCACCGCCGTGACGGTCCTGGGACATGGCCAGGGCCGGTTCAACGAATGCAGCCAGCACCGGCTGCAGTTCACCGGGGTGCTGTTCCAGCGCGGTCCTGAGCTGGCTCAAGCGCAGCGCGGTCATGTCGTCCATGCGCCGGCGGAATACCTCGTTGACCAGGTTTTCCTTGCTGCCGAAGTGGTAGTTGACCGCAGCGATGTTGACGTCCGCGCGGCTCGTGACCTGGCGCAGCGAGGTGCCGGCGAAGCCATGCTGCGCGAACAGCTCTTCCGCCGCGCCAAGGATCCGGTCCTTGGTGGAGAAGTGGGTGGTATTGGCCATGGAAATCTCGATAATCAAACGCTTGTTTGATTCTGGACTCCGGGCTTGGACAAGTCATGCTGCGCTGCAATATAAGGCGCGCAGCACGCTGTAAAAATTTGGTCGATACGTTAGAATTGCGCTACGCAATTTAGCCTAAGCCCGCGTTTCGACGCGGGTTTTTCATGTTAACCTCGGGTCCGTAGTGGCCCACCCAACGGAGAATATCCATGGCGCTGGAGCGCACCTTGTCCATAGTCAAACCCGATGCCGTCGCCAAGAACGTGGTCGGGCAGATCTATTCGCGTTTCGAAAAGGCCGGCCTGAAGATCGTCGCCGCCAAGATCAAGCACTTGTCGCGTCGCGAGGCTGAAGGCTTCTACGCGGTGCACCGCGAACGGCCTTTCTTCAACGCGCTGGTCGAGTTCATGGCGTCCGGTCCGGTCGCCATCCAGGTGCTCGAAGGCGACGACGCGATCGCCAAGAATCGCGAGCTGATGGGCGCCACCAATCCGAAGGACGCGGCGGCCGGCACCATCCGCGCCGACTTCGCCGAATCCATCGATGCCAATGCTGTGCATGGCTCCGATGCGCCGGAAACCGCGGCGCAGGAAATCGCGTACTTCTTCGCGGCCACCGAAATCTTTTCGCGCTGAAATCGCGTGAACGAGCTTTCCGCCAAGAAACAGAACCTTTTGAATCTCGACCGCGATGGTCTGGAACGTTTCTTTGCGGAAAGCCTCGGCGAGCAGCGCTATCGCGCGCATCAGGTGATGAAGTGGATCCATCATCGCCACGTCACCGATTTCGACGCGATGACCGACCTGGGCAAGGCGCTGCGCGCAAAGCTGCAGGCGCACGCGGAAGTGGTGGTGCCGCAGATCCAGTTCCAGAAGCCTTCGGTCGACGGCACGCACAAATGGCTGCTGGGCATGGATGGCAGCAACGCCATCGAAACCGTGTTCATTCCCGATAAGGGCCGCGGCACACTGTGCGTTTCCTCGCAGGTGGGGTGCGCGCTCAACTGCCAGTTCTGCTCCACCGCCACGCAGGGCTTCAACCGCAATCTTTCCACGGCCGAAATCATCGGTCAGGTCTGGGTGGCCGCGCGGCATTTGGGCAACGTGCCGCACCTGCAGCGCAAACTCACCAACGTGGTGATGATGGGCATGGGCGAGCCGCTGATGAATTTCGACAACGTCGTGCGTGCGATGAGCGTGATGCGCGACGACCTGGGCTACGGCCTCGCCAACAAGCGCGTCACGCTGTCCACCGCGGGCATGGTGCCGATGATCGACCGGCTTTCGGCCGAATCGGACGTATCGCTGGCGGTGTCCCTGCACGCGGCCAACGACGAGCTGCGCACCGAACTGGTGCCGCTGAACAAGAAATATCCCATCGCCGAACTGATGGCCGCATGCGCGCGCTATGTGCAGGCCAACAAGAAGCGCGATTCGGTGACCTTCGAATACACCATGATGCGCGGCGTCAACGACCAGCCGGAACACGCGCGCCAGCTCGCCAGGTTGATGCGCCAGTTCGACAACACGGTGCAGTCCAAGGACGCGGGCAAGGTCAATTTGATTCCGTTCAATCCGTTCCCGGGCACACGCTACGAACGCAGCGCCGAAGCCGACATCCGCGCGTTCCAGAAGATCCTGCTCGACGCGCAGGTGCTGACCATGGTCCGACGCACGCGCGGCGATGACATCGACGCCGCCTGCGGGCAGCTGAAAGGGCAGGTGGCGGACCGCACCCGGCGCCAGGCCGACTTCCGCCTGCATCTGCTGTCGCAGGGGATCGATGATGCGGCTGCGTAACGCCTCGCCGCTTCAACTGCTTATCCTGATGCTTTGCTTTGGCGGGGCAGGCTGCAGCTCGATGATGGTTCCCGACGTGAAGATGCAGCGCGCCGAGCAGGTCGCGCCGAGCTACAACGTCGGCGACAACGCCGACACCAAGCGCCGGACTTCCGCAGAAGCCCGAGTCAGCATGGCCGGCCAGCGTCTGCAGTCGGGCGACCTGAAAGCGGCGGAAAGCGAAGCCAAGGCGGCGATCAAAATCAATCCCGCCTCGGTCGATGCGCATACGCTGCTGGCCGTGATCTACGACCGGCAAGGCGACAAGGCGCGTTCTGGGCAGTATTACAAGCAGGCGGCAGAGCTTGCCCCTCGTCAGGGCGCTGCCCTGAACAACTACGGGGCCTGGCTTTGCGCCAATGGATTCGAAGCCGAGGCGCTGGTCTGGTTCGACCGGGCGCTGGCCGATGCCCGCTATGGCTCGCCGGGGTCGGCGCTGGCCAACGCTGGCGGCTGCGCGCTGAAGGTAGGCCAGTACGAACGCGCCCAGCGGGATCTGCGCAAAGCCCTGGCTCTGGAACCGCGCAATGCCTATGCCCTGGCCGCCATGGCGGAGAGCGAATTCCGGCAAAACCGGTACTTTGAAGCGAGGGCGTTCACAGAACGCAGATTAGCCGCTGCACCTGCGAATGCAGGCGTGTTACAACTCGCGGCTGAAGTCGAAGAAAAGCTTGGCGACAGGGCCGCCGCCAGCCGATACGTTCAGCGGTTACGGGCGGAGTTTCCCGGGGCAGTGACCGCGAACCCAGGGGGAACGACCAGGCCATGATCGACCAACTAAAACCGGACCCAGCTTCCGCGACCGGGCACCCTGCCTCGGGTTGCGGCGCGTTTCTCAGGCAGGCGCGCGAGGCGGCTGGGCTGAGCCTGCAGCAGGCGGGCGCCGAGCTGAAGATGCCGCTGCGGGTGCTGCAGGCGCTCGAAGAAGAAAACTGGCTGCAATCCGGCGCGCCGGTGTTCGTGCGTGGCCAGCTGCGCAGCTACGCCAGACTGCTCAAAGTCGATATCGAACCCTACCTGGACCGGATGCAGCTTCACGGCGCGCAGCCAGTGGAGCTGGTCAGCCATAGCCACACGCCGCAGTATCAACGCGTGCTGGAAAGCATCGCGCGGCGTGCGGTGTATGTAGTGATCACCGCGGCGATCGCGGTGCCGGTGTGGCTGGCCACCCGTTCCCAGCTTGGCGATGCGCCCGCCCAGGCCACGGCGTCGCTTGACCTTGCCGACGCAGGCGGCGCGCCCGCCAACAACGGTACGCAGGCCACTCAAAAGCAGGCCGCAAGTCCGCAGCAAGCCGCGCCTTACGTGGCATCGCTGACGCCGCCGCTGTCGCGCAACAACGGCAACGCGCTGACCCTGCGCATGACCGGCGACAGCTGGGTGCAGATCAATGCGGCGGATGGCCGCAGCATCGAACAAGGCACTTTGAAAGCTGGCGAGGAACGCAGCTTCCAAAAAGGTGATGCGATCCGCGTGGTGCTGGGCAATGCGGCGGCGGTCGAGGTTCAGCAAGCGGGTAATATCGTGGACACGACACCTTACCGGCGGGCCAACGTGGCGCGCTTTACGGTATCCTCCGATGGTTCCCTAGTGCCGGTTGCGCATTGACCGCACGCGGGCTTGTCCAACCCGAATGAAGTCCCCGCCTAGACGGGGCGAGAGTACGCATGGCGATCGACGATCTGCTCAACGAGCACGAACAAAGCGAACGCGTCCGCAATTGGCTTAAAGACAACGCTGCTGGATTGATCGGCGGCGTAGCCTTGGGACTCGGAGTGATTTTTGGCTGGCAGTGGTGGCAGAAACAGCAGGCCCAGCAGGCCGAGCAGGTCCACTCGAACTACCAAGCCGCGCAGGCAAGTCTGACCGGCGGCGATCTGAAGAAAACCCAGGCTGCCGTGGCCAAGCTGCAGGAGGGCGACGCCGATGCCGCCTACGCCGACCTGGCGGCGCTGCAATTGGCCAAAGCGCAGGTGGACGCCGGCCAGTCCGCGGCCGCCATCGCCACGCTGCGCAGCGTCAAACGGGATGCCTCTCTGCAGTCGCTGGTTAATCTTCGCCTGGCCCGACTGCTGACCGATACGGGCAAGGGCGATGAAGCGCTGAAGCTGCTCGGCAACGCCGAAGACAGCGCAAGCCTGGAAGCGCGCGGCGACGCGCTGCTGGCCACCGGCAAGCGCGATCAGGCCCGGGATGTTTATTTGAAGGCGCTGACCGGCATGGACGTGGCCGCGCCGCAGCGCCGTCTGGTCGAGCTGAAACTCACCGATGTCGGCGGCACTCCGCCCAAGCCCGCGCAGCCCATCTGATGAGACCGCTTTCCATGTTCAAACGTATCGTTGCGATCGTCGCGCTGGCCGCGCTTGTTTCGGGCTGCAGCACGATCAAGGGCTGGTTCAGCAAGGACGGGGACGACGCCAAGCCGACCGAGCCGGCTGAATTGGTCGACTTCACTTCCAGCGCCACCGTGTCCAAGCTCTGGAGCGCCAACGCGGGCAAGGGCGAAGACCGCCTGGGCGTGCGCCAGGGCCCGGCGATCGCCGATGGCAGGGTCTATGCCGCCGCGATCAAGGGCGGCGTGCGTGCGTTCGATTTGCAAACCGGCAAGTCGGTGTGGGAATACGAATCCGATGCGCGCCTGTCCGGTGGCCCTGGCGCGGGCGACGGACTGGTCGTGGTCGGCAGCCTCAATGGCGACGTCATCGCCCTGGATGCTGCCACCGGCGCAGAAAAATGGCAGGCCAAGGTGCCTAACGAAGTGATCGCAGCGCCGACCATCGGCCAAGGCTTGGTGCTGGTGCGCACCAACGACGGCCGAGTGACCGCGCTGGATGCCGCCAATGGCGAGCGTCGCTGGTTTTCCAATCAAGATCTCCCCAGCCTGACCGTCCGCGGCAACGCCAGTGCGATCCTCGGCCCGGGCGTGGTGTTCGTCGGCAACGACGACGGCACGCTGTCGGCGATGGGGTTGAGCGACGGTCGCCCACTGTGGAACCAGGTCGTCGGTGTGCCCGATGGCCGCACCGAGCTGGACCGCATGGCCGATGTGGACGGGCCCGCGGTGCTCGACGGCACCACGGTGTACGCGACCAGCTTCAAGAACGAAACCGTCGCCCTGGACGGCCCCAGCGGGCGTCCGTTGTGGACGCGCGACAGCGGCGGCGTCGGCGGGTTGGGTCTGGCTTCCGGCAGCGTGGTGGTGTCCGACCCGGGCGGCACGGTGTGGGCGCTGGACAAGAACAGCGGCGCTTCGCTGTGGTCGAACAAGGCCCTGGTGCGACGTTCGCTGACCGCGCCGACGGTGCAGGGCGACTACGCCGTGGTCGGCGACTACGACGGCTATCTGCACTGGCTGCGCCTGGACAATGGCGAACAGGCCGCGCGCGAACGCGTCGGTGGCAAGCCCGTGCGGGCCAAGCCGGTGGTGGCGGACGGCATCCTGGTGGTGCAGAACGTCGAAGGCGAGCTGAGCGCGTTCCGTCTGCAGTAAAGCGCTGGCCCTAGGGAATGGGGAACGGGGAATCGCGAACGAAGGCGCTTGCCGGAACGCTTCGGCCCCGGTCGTTATGATCTTTCCCGGGTTCAATCAGGGATAATCGGCGGCATCGCGGGTCCGCTTCGCTGTTCCCGGTTCTCCATTCCCCATTCCCGGCTCTCCAACATGCTTCCCCTCGTTGCGCTGGTCGGCCGTCCCAATGTCGGCAAATCGACCCTATTCAATGCCCTGACGCGCAGCCGCGACGCGCTGGTCCACGATCAGCCGGGCGTCACCCGCGACCGCAACTACGGCATCTGCAGGCTGGACGAAGACAAGCCGTTCATGGTGGTCGACACCGGCGGCATCGCCGGCGAAGAAGAAGGCCTGGCCGGCGCCACCGCGCGTCAGGCGCGTGCCGCCGCCGAGGAAGCCGACCTCGTGCTCTTCATCGTCGACGGGCGCGAAGGCGCCTCGACCCTGGACGACGATATCCTGACCTGGCTGCGCAAGTCCGCGCGGCCCACGCTGCTGGTGATCAACAAGATCGACGGTCTGGAGGAATCCACCGCGATCTCGGATTTCTCGCGCTACGGCTTCAACGACGTCATCACCGTGTCCGCCGCGCACCGGCAGGGCATCGACGAATTGCTGGAGGAAGTGCAGGGACGCTTGCCCGAGGAAGGCACCACCGAAGTGCTGGACAACGATCCGGCGCGGGTGCGCATCGCCTTCGTCGGCCGCCCCAACGTCGGCAAGTCGACCCTGTTCAACCGCCTGCTGGGCGAGGAGCGCATGATCGCCTCCGAGGTGCCCGGCACCACGCGCGATTCGATCGCCGTGGACATGGAGCGCGACGGCCGCCAGTACCGCCTGGTCGACACCGCCGGCCTGCGCCGCAAGTCGAAGGTGGAAGAAGCGGTCGAAATCTTCAGCATCATCAAGACCCTGCAGTCGATCGAGCAATGCCAGGTCGCGGTGCTGATGCTGGACGCCACGGAAGGCGTGACCGATCAGGACGCGACCGTGCTCGGCGCCATCCTGGACGCCGGCCGGGCGCTGGTGATCGCGGTCAACAAGTGGGATGGCCTGGAAACCTATCAGCGCGAACAGACCGAATCGCTGCTGTCGCGCAAGCTGAATTTCGTGGAATGGGCCGAAAACGTGCGCATTTCCGCCAAGCACGGCTCGGGTCTGCGCGAACTGTTCCGCGCCATCCACCGCGCCCACGCGTCGGCCACCAAGGAACACGGCACCAGCGAAGTGACCAAGGCCATCGAAGTGGCCTACGAGACCAATCCGCCGCCCGCCGTTCGCGGCCACGCGCCGAAACTGCGTTTCGCGCACCCGGCCGGCCTCAACCCGCCGACCTTCGTGGTCCACGGCACGCGCCTGAAAAGTCTGCCGGAATCGTACAAGCGCTATCTGGAGAACTTCTTCCGCAAGCGCTTCAAAATGGTGGGCACGCCGGTGCGTTTCGTGTTCAAGGATTCGGTGAATCCCTACGAAGGCAAGCGCAACGTGCTGACCGACAAGCAGGTGGCCAAGAAGCGGCGCCTGATCAAACACGTCAAGCGCGGCAAGTAAGCGCCGCGTCCGAAGCGCGAGACGATGGTCAGTTTCCCCACCCGCATCGGCTACGAACAGGCGGTCGCGCTCGTGCGCGAAATCGCGCAACAACGCCCGCTGGGCAGCGAACGCATCGCCATCCGGCGCGCGGACGGCCGCATCCTGGCGCAGGACGTGATCGCGCCGCGCGATTCGCCCGCATTCGACAACAGCCGCATGGACGGCTTCGCCCTGCGTCATGCGGACCTGGATCCGGGCGGCGATACGCGGCTGCGGATCGTCGGCGCCCAGTTCGCCGGCCATGCGCTGGATCTCCCGCTGCAGCCCGGCGAATGCGTGCGCATCACCACCGGCGCGCCGATCCCGGATTGCGCCGACACGGTCGTCGCCAAGGAAGACGTGCGCGAACAGGACGGCTTCATCACCGTGCCGTCGGGAGTCCGGGCGGGCGCGGACATACGCCGGGCAGGCGAAGACGTGCGCACAAGCGATCGGGTGCTGCGCCGAGGTTCGATGCTTTCGCCGCCGCGCATCAGTCTGGCCGCGGCGCTGGGCGTGGCCGATCTGGAAGCGGCGCGACGCCCCACGGTCGCCGTATTCACCACTGGCGACGAGCTGGTGGAGCCTGGATTGCCGCTGCTGCCCGGACAGGTCTACAACAGCAACCGCGAACTGCTGATGGGCCTGCTGCGCGCCGAAGGACTGGAACCGGTGGCCTGGCCGACGCTCCCCGACGATCCGGCGCGCATCGAAACCGCGCTGCGCGACGCGGCGTCGGCGTTCGACGTGGTCATCACCTGCGGTGGCGTTTCCGCGGGGGAGAAAGATTATCTGCCGGCCCTGCTGATGGAGCAGGGTGCGATCCATTTCTGGAAGGTGAAGATGAAACCGGGCATGCCGGTGCTGTTCGGCGAGCTGGATCGCGCGCTGTTTCTGGGGTTGCCGGGCAATCCGGTGTCGGTGCTGGCCACGTTCCTGACCCTGGGACGCGATTTGCTGGATGGCTTGCAGGGCAGGATGGAACCCCGCGCGCGCCGCATCGCCCGCTTGTCCGCCCCCTGGACAAAAATCCATGAGCGCCTGGAGTTCCTGCGCGGCCGCCTGGAGTACGGCGAGGACGCCGTGCTGCGGGTCCGCCCCAATCCTGCCGACGCTTCGCATCGTCTGCGTGGCGCGGCGGAGAGCGATGCCCTGGTCGTGCTGGCGGAAGGCCCGCGCGCGTACTCGGCGGGCGATACGGTGGAAGTCATCGTCTATTGAGCGGGCGCTGGGCCGGTGAACTTGCCTGTTCCAGCGACTGCCGCCGGCCGTGCCTGTCGTTACAGGCGGGGTATGGCCCTGCGACTTGAGGAAAATTGGTTCGTCGATGGGCAAAAAAGCCTCGTGCACGAGGAAAATTGGTTCATCGGTGAGCGAAAAAGGCTCATGCGCGAGGAAAGTTTGCTCGACGATGAGCAAAAAAACCTCATGCGTGAGGAGAATTTGCCCATCGTCGAGCGAAACTGGTTCACGCATGAACAAAATTTCCTCATCGACCAGCGAAAACAGCTCATAAGCGAGGGAAATCGGCTCATCGCCGGGCCGCGGCAGCCATGGGGGATAATCAGCGCATGGCAATCGATGAAATCAGCCCCCGGCAGGCCCGCGAACGGCAGTTGCGCGGCGCGGTGCTGGTGGACGTGCGCGAAGCCCACGAACGCGCCGGCGGCCAGGCCGAGGGCGCGCTGGGCATTGCCCGCGAGGCGCTGCAAGCCGACCCCGGCGGACACCTGCCGGACCGCGACACCGAGGTGCTGCTGATCTGCCAGGGCGGCGCCCGTTCCATGCAGGCCGCGCTGGCGCTACAGGCGGCTGGCTACGCACGTCTGGCGTCGGTGGCCGGCGGCACGGCGCGCTGGGTCGCCGAGCAGCTGCCGGTGATCCGGCCCGAGCTCGACGCCGACCGCATCGATTTCAACGAGCGTTATTCGCGCCATCTGCTGCTGCCGGAGGTGGGAGAAGCGGGCCAGCTCAAACTGCAGGCTGCACGCGTGCTGATGGTGGGCGCGGGCGGCCTGGGCTCGCCGGCCGCGTTCTACCTGGCCGCCGCCGGGGTAGGGCAGCTGCGCATCGCCGACGACGACGTGGTCGATCGCAGCAACCTGCAGCGGCAGATCCTGCATACCGACGCGCGCATCGGCGAATCGAAGGTCGCCTCGGCCCAAGCGACCCTGTCGGCACTGAATCCGCGCACCCGGATCGAGGCGGTCGCCGAGCGCGTGACTTCGGACAACATCGAACGCCTGCTCGACGGCGTGGACCTGGTGGTCGACGGCGCCGACAACTTCCCGGCGCGCTATCTGCTCAACGACGCCTGCGTGAAGCTGGGCAAACCGCTGGTGTACGGCGCGGTGCAGCGTTTCGAAGGACAGGTGAGCGTGTTCGACGCCGGCCGCCAGCGCGGACAGGCGCCATGCTACCGCTGTTTGTTTCCGGAACCGCCCGCGCCGGAGTTCGCCCCCAACTGCGCCGAAGCCGGCGTGCTGGGCGTGCTGCCCGGGGTGATCGGCCTGCTGCAGGCCAACGAAGCCATCAAGCTGCTGCTGGGCATCGGCGAACCGCTCACCGGTCGCCTGCTGCATTTCGACGCGCTGGCGATGCGCTTCCGCGAAATCCGGCTGCGTCCGGACCCGGATTGCGTGGTGTGTTCGCCCGGCGGAACTTTCCCCGGCTACATCGACTACCGGCGCTTCTGCGGCGTGGACGCTGCATGAGCCGGTCCGAAACCACGCCATCGACCCCATGAGGCCGACCGCTTCCCGTCATAAAGGCAACAAAGCCGCGCTGCCCAGCAAGCCGTGCGCGGCGTGCGGCCGCCCGATGACCTGGCGCAAGCGCTGGGAAAAGAACTGGGCGGAAGTGAAATATTGCTCCGATGCCTGCCGCATGCGGCGTCCTGCGCGTGACTGAGCTGCGCACGCTGGTGATCGTGCTGGGCGACCAACTGGATCCGCATGCGGCCGCGTTCGATGGTTTCGACGCCACCCACGATGCGGTGTGGATGGCCGAAGCGGCGGAGGAGTCCACGCATGTCTGGTCGTCCAAGCCGCGCATCGCCATGTTCCTGGCCGCGATGCGGCATTTCGCCGTCGCCTTGCGCGAAGCCGGGCGGTCGCTGCATTACACGCGTCTGGACGATGCCGGCAATCGCGGCAGCCTGGCCGCGGAGCTGGGCGCCGCGATCGAGGCGTTGCGGCCGCAGCGGCTGGTGATGACCGCGCCCGGCGACTGGCGCGTGTGGCAATCGATCAAGGCGGTGGCGGAGGCGGCCGGATTGCCGCTGGACACGCGCGTCGACCGGCATTACTACAGCACCGTGCGCGAGTTCGCGGAGCACGCGAAAGGCCGGAAATCGCTGCGCCTGGAGTATTTCTATCGCGAACTGCGGCAGCGCCACGGCGTGCTGATGCAGGACGGAAAACCGGCCGGTGGCCAGTGGAATTTCGATGCCGACAACCGCGCCAGTTTCGGCGCGGCCGGGCCGGTCGACGTGCCGCCGCGCAGCGCGTTCGCGCCCGACGGGCTGACCCGCGGAGTCATGGCGCTGGTCGAGGAACGTTTCGGCGAACATCCGGGCAGTTTGCGAAGCTTCGCCTGGCCGGTGACCCGCGCGCAGGCGCTGCGGTCGTTGCGGGATTTCGTGGAGCGGCGCCTGCCGCAGTTCGGCCGCTACCAGGATGCGATGTGGCCGGGCGAGGCGTGGCTGTACCACTCGCACTTGTCGGCGGCGCTGAATCTAAAATTGCTGGATCCGCGCGAAGTCGTGCAGGCCGCCGAAGCCGCCTACCGCGAGGGCTCGGCGCCGCTGGCCGCCGTGGAGGGATTCATCCGCCAGATCCTGGGCTGGCGCGAGTACGTGCGCGGCATCTACTGGACGCGCATGCCGCAGTACGCCGAACTCAACGCGCTGGACGCGCACGAGCCGCTGCCGGCATGGTACTGGACCGGCGACACCGACATGGCCTGCCTGCGCGATGCCATCCGCCAGACTCTGGAGCACGGCTACGCGCATCATATCCAGCGGCTGATGGTGACCGGCCTGTATGCGCTGATGCTGGGCGTGGAGCCACGGCGCGTGCACGAGTGGTATCTGGCCGTATACGTGGACGCGGTGGAATGGGTGGAGCTGCCGAATACGCTGGGCATGAGCCAGTACGCCGACGGAGGGCTGATGGGCAGCAAGCCCTACGTCGCCACCGGCAAGTACATCCAGCGCATGAGCCCGCACTGCGCCGGCTGCCGCTACGATCCGGCGTTGCGCGAAGGCGACCGGGCCTGTCCTTTCACCACGCTGTACTGGGATTTCCTGATGCGTCACGCGGCGCGCCTGGAAAAAAATCCGCGCATGGCGCTGCAGGTCAAGAACGCAGCGCGCTTGAACGAGGCGCAGCGGCAGGCGATCGCGCAACGCGCCGACGCGATCCGCCGCGGCGAAGTGGGGCGGGGCGCGTGACCGGACTGGAGCGTTTTCCGCCGACGCTGGCCGCCGCGCAGGCGCGCATCGCCGCGGTTCGCCCTGGCGACTATGCGCGCACGCGCAATGCGCTGGACGGCGCGGCGACCGGACTGTCGCCATATTTCACGCACGGGTTCGTGACTTTGCCGGAAGCGCTGGCGCAGGTCGCCGGGCGGCACGCGCTGAACGTGCAGCACAAGCTGGTCTACGAATTCGGATGGCGCGAATATTTCCGCCACGTCTGGCGCCATCGGGGCGAGGCCATCTTCGATTCGCTGCACGCGGGGCTGCTGCCGGAAAACGCTTATGCGCGCGAACTGCCGGACGATCTCCGTCAAGCGCGCACCGGCGTACCCGTTATCGACCTGGCCGTGCGCACGCTGTACGCCACCGGTTATCTGCACAACCACACGCGCATGTGGCTGGCCAGCTATGTCGTGCATCTGCGCAAGATCCACTGGCGCACCGGCGCGGACTGGATGTACGCGCACCTGCTGGACGGCGATCTGGCCAGCAATCATCTGAGCTGGCAGTGGGTCGCGGGCACCGCCAGCCGCAAGCCGTACCTGTTCAACGCCGACAACGTGGCGCGCTTCGCGCCTGCGCCCTGGCACAGTCCGGGCAGCGTGATCGATACCTCTTACGAATCGCTGGAGGCGATCGCGCGTAGTCCGGAGGCGGTCGCGGTCGATTCGTCTGGCGAAGGCATATCGGAACCTGCGCTGCACAATCGTCCAGCCGATATATCGGTTTTTTCCGAGCCCGATGCGGATGTGGTTGCGGGCCGCGATGTTTGGTTGGTGCATCCGTGGTCGCTGCGCGCGCCGCCTCGGGATCTGCCGGCGAACACGCTGCTTCTGGGCGTGTTGCTTACCGATTTCCACGAGCGCTGGCGATGGAACGCGGCGCGGTGGGAATTCGTAATGACGCGGATGCAGGCGTTGGCGCCTTCATGCCGCATCGTCGATGCCGGCAGCCTTGCCGAGGCGCTGTCGCAGGCACGCTCCGTCCGCACCAAGGACGATCCGCATATCGCACCGCTGCTGTGTGAGGTTGCGGCCTGCGTTGCTTCCGCGCCGCTGTTCGCTGAAATCGACCGGCCCTGCGCTTCGTTTTCGCAATGGTGGGCATGCGTGACGAGAGGGGTCGAGCGGCTGGAGGATCTGCCCGGGTTGGCGGCTTTGCTTCAGGAAAATTGAGCCGCGTCGGCGCGTCGGTAACGGCGATTAACGCAGAAAATCGCGCAGCGCTTCGCTATATGCGGGATCGGACGAAATATCGTTGTGGTCGGCCTGCGGGAAATCGATCACCTGCGGCTTGCGGCTCAGGGCCGCCAGCAGCCGGTCGGTGTGGCGTGGCGGGATCACCTCGTCGCGACCGGCGCGCAGGATCAGAAGTGGGCCTTGATATCGCGGCAGGGTGCGGGTGGAGTCGTAGCCATCGCGCATCAGCCGGCGCACCGGGAATATCGGGTAATGCGATTGCGCCACGTTGGCCAGGCTGTCGAACGGCGTGACCAGCGCCAGCTTGCGCACCGGCCGCTGCGCGGCCAGATAGCTCGCCACGCCGCTGCCCAGGCTGCGGCCGATAGCGGAGACGCCCTGCGGATGCTGCGCAGCGGCCAAGTCGTACAGCGCCAGCGCATCGCCCAGCAGCGCCGCTTCGGAAGGCTCGCCCTCGCTGGCGCCATAGCCGCGGTAGGCCAGCAGGTAGACGGTGCTATTCGGAAACAGGTCCGCGAATTCCGCGCGCGACTGCTCCAGGCGCTCGGCGTTGCCGCCGAAATACAGAACCGCGCGCTCGCGCCCCGGATTAAGCCGCCAGCCGCGCAGGGTCTTACCTTCGCGCACCAGGCTGAAATCGGTGGTCTGCGCCGGCACGGCGGTTGCGCCCGGGTAATAGATCAGGCTGCGCTGCTTGAAATAGAGCAGGGCGCAGAGGCTGGCGTAGGCGATGGCCAGCAGCGCGACCAGGACCAGCAGGGATTTCCCCACTATCGTTATCAGCCGTGACGCCGCTGCGCTTCGGCGAAGGCGGCCAGCTGCTCCGGCGTCGCCTCGCGCTGATGCTTGGCCTTCCACTCCGCGAACGGCATGCCGTACACGCGTTCGCGCGCCTCGTCCTTGCTCATGGGCCGGCCCGCGGCTTCGGCGGCTTCGCGGTACCAGTCGGACAGGCAGTTGCGGCAGAACCCGGCCAGGATCATCAGGTCGATGTTCTGCACGTCGCTGCGCTCCACGTTGAGGTGCCGCAGCAGGCGGCGGAAGGCGGCGGCTTCGAGTTCGGTGGTGTCGGCCATGGCTGAATCGGGGACAATGGGGGCTCACGACTTTACACCGCGCCCCTGATGATCGCCGCTTCTCCGAACGTTGCCCACACCGCCCGCATCCTTGACGGCCGCCGCATCGCCGAAGACCTGCTGGACGGGCTGAAGGCCAAGGTGGACGCGCGCGTCGTCGCCGGCTTGCCGCGCCCGGGTCTGGCGGTGGTGCTGGTGGGGGGCGATCCTGCGTCCACGGTGTACGTGCGCAACAAACGCCGCGCGGCGGAAAAGGTCGGCATCGAGGCCTTCGACCACGATCTGCCGGCCGGCACGTCCGAACACGAACTGCTGACCCTGATCGACCGCCTCAACGCCGACCCCAAAGTGCACGGCATCCTGGTCCAGCTTCCGCTGCCGGGTATCGCTGACGCCAGCCGCCTGATCCACCGCATCGATCCGCGCAAGGATGTGGACGGCTTCCACCCGGAAAACGTAGGCCATCTGGCGCTGCGCGAGTTCGGCCTGCGCCCGTGCACGCCGCGCGGCATCACCACGCTGCTGGGCTACACCGACCGCCCGGTGCGCGGCCAGAACGCGACCATCGTGGGGGTCAGCAACCACGTCGGCCGGCCGATGGCGCTGGAGCTGCTGATCGCCGGCTGCACGGTCACCAGCTGCCACAAGTTCACCCCGCCGCAGGTGCTGGAAGCGCGCGTGCGCGACGCCGACATCCTGGTGGTCGCCGCAGGCCGGCCGGGGCTGATTCCGGGCGAATGGGTCAAGCCCGGGTCGGTGGTGATCGACGTGGGCATCAACCGCCTGGAAGACGGCAGTTTGGTCGGCGACATCGGCTTCGAGGCCGCCGCGCGCCGCGCTAGCTGGATCACTCCGGTGCCGGGCGGGGTGGGCCCCATGACCGTGGCCACGCTGATGCAGAACACGCTGGAAGCGGCGGAGGCGGCGCTGTTGTCCCCCAAAGGAACTTCCTACGAGGCGTAGGAGCGGGCCTTGCCCGCGATGCCTTGGTCCGAAAAAAGTGCATCGCGGGCAAGGCCCGCTCCTACAAAAACTGGGCATCGATTCTCGGTTTGGAGCTACAATTACGCGCTTCCCCACTAAACGGGTCCGCCGATGCTGCGCATCCAGGCCGAAGCACTCACTTACGACGACGTTTCCCTCGTCCCCGCCCATTCCACGGTCCTGCCCAAGGACGTTTCGCTGGGCACCCAGCTGACGCGCCGCCTGCGCCTCACCCTGCCCATCGTCTCCGCCGCCATGGACACCGTGACCGAAGCGCGCCTGGCCATCGCCATGGCCCAGCTGGGCGGCATCGGCATCATCCACAAGAACCTGACTTGGCAGCAGCAGGCCGCCGAGGTGGCCAAGGTCAAGAAATTCGAATCCGGCGTGATCCGCGACCCGATCACGGTCGGTCCGGAAACCACCATCCGCGAAGTGCTGGCGCTCACCGCCGCGCGCAACATCTCCGGCGTGCCAGTGGTCGACGCCAGCGGCCAGCTGGTCGGCATCGTCACCCATCGCGACATGCGTTTCGAGACCGAACTCGACGATCCGGTCCGCCACATCATGACCAAGAAGGATCGCCTGGTGACCGTGGGCGAGGGCGCCAGCGACGAGGAAGTGCTGCGCCTGCTGCACAAGCACCGCATCGAGAAAGTGCTGGTGATCAACGAAGAGTTCGCACTGCGCGGGCTGATCACGGTCAAGGACATCCAGAAGGCGCGCGACTACCCGGATTCGGCCAAGGACGTGCACGAGCGCCTGCTGGTCGGCGCTGCGTTGGGCGTGGGCGGCGACACCGAGCAGCGCGTCGACGCACTGGTCGCGGCCGGCGTGGACGTGGTGATCGTGGACACCGCGCACGGCCATTCGCAGGGCGTGATCGACCGCGTGGCCTGGGTGAAGAAAAACTTCCCGCAGCTGCAGGTGATCGGCGGCAACATCGTCACCGGCGATGCGGCGCTGGCCTTGATGGACGCCGGCGCCGACGCGGTGAAAGTGGGCGTGGGCCCGGGTTCCATCTGCACCACGCGGATGGTGGCCGGCGTCGGCGTGCCGCAGATCACCGCGGTGTCGATGGTGGCCGAAGCGCTGCAGGACCGCATCCCGCTGATCGCCGACGGCGGCATCCGCTATTCCGGTGACATCGGCAAGGCGATCGCCGCTGGCGCGTCCACGGTGATGATCGGCGGTCTGTTCGCCGGCACCGAGGAAGCGCCGGGCGAAGCCGAACTGTTCCAGGGCCGCAGCTACAAGAGCTACCGCGGCATGGGCAGCCTGGGCGCGATGGAAAAAGGCAGCAAGGACCGCTATTTCCAGGACGCCAGCGACGCCGACAAACTGGTGCCCGAAGGCATCGAAGGCCGCGTGCCGTACCGCGGCGCGCTGAGCAGCATCATCCACCAGCTGGCCGGCGGTTTGCGTTCCACCATGGGCTACGTGGGCTGCGCCACCATCGACGACATGCGCAAGAAGCCGAGCTTCGTCAAGATCACCGGCGCAGGTCAGCGCGAAAGCCATGTGCACGATGTGCAGATCACCAAGGAACCGCCGAATTACCGGATGAGTTAAAGGCCGGGACTCGGGACTCGGGACCCGGGACTCGCTGAGAAGCAGGCGCAACGTGGATGGTTTCGACCAGGCACTGTTGCAATGGTCGCCATCATGTCAGGGCAGGGAACCGAGTCCCGAGTCCCGAGTCCCGAGTCCCGTGCACAATCTCCATTCCGACCGCATCCTCATCCTCGACTTCGGCGCGCAGTACACGCAGCTGATCGCGCGGCGTATTCGCGAGATCGGTGTGTACTGCGAAATCTGGGCCTGGGACCACGATCCGGCCGAGATCGCCGCGTTCGGTGCGAAAGGCATCATTCTTTCCGGCGGCCCCGAGTCCACCACCGCAGCCGACGCACCGGCAGCGCCGCAGCAGGTGTTCGATTCCGGCCTGCCGATTCTGGGCATCTGCTACGGCATGCAGACCCTGGCCGCGCAGCTGGGCGGCGCGACCGAAGCGGCGGATGCGCGCGAATTCGGCCATGCCGAAGTGCAGGTGATCGCGGCCGATCGCTTGTTCGCCGGCCTCAACGATCACGCCAGCACGCCGCCGCGCCTCAACGTGTGGATGAGCCACGGCGACCACGTGTCGAAGGCGCCGCCGGGCTTCACCGTCACCGCCGTCACCGACCGCATCCCGGTCGCGGCCATGTCCGACGAAGACAAGCGCTGGTACGGCGTGCAGTTCCACCCCGAAGTCACCCATACCCGGCAGGGCGAAGCGCTGCTGCGCCGGTTCGTGGTCGACATCTGCGGCTGCCAGACGCTGTGGACCGCGGCCCACATCATCGACGACCAGATCGCGCGGGTGCGTGCGCAGGTCGGCGCGGACGAAGTGATCCTGGGACTGTCCGGCGGTGTGGATTCTTCCGTGGTCGCGGCGCTGCTGCACCGGGCCATCGGCGAACAGCTGATCTGCGTGTTCGTGGACACCGGCCTGCTGCGCTGGCACGAGGGCGACCAGGTGATGGCGATGTTCGCCCAGCATATGGGCGTCAAGGTCATCCGTGTGAATGCCGCCGACCGCTACTTCAAGGCGCTCGAAGGCGTCGCCGATCCCGAAGCCAAGCGTAAGATCATCGGCAACCTCTTCGTCGAGATCTTCGACGAGGAATCGCAGAAGCTCGCCAACGCCAAATGGCTGGCGCAGGGCACCATCTATCCGGACGTGATCGAATCCGCCGGCAGCAAGACCGGCAAGGCGCACGTCATCAAGAGCCACCACAACGTGGGCGGTCTGCCGGAACATATGAAGCTGGGCCTGGTGGAACCGCTGCGCGAACTGTTCAAGGACGAGGTGCGGCGCCTGGGCGTCGAGCTCGGCCTGCCGCGCGCCATGGTTTACCGGCATCCGTTCCCGGGCCCCGGCCTGGGCGTGCGCATCCTGGGCGAAGTGAAGCGCGAATACGCCGAACTGCTGGCGCGCGCCGACGCCATCTTCATCGAGGAGCTGCGCAAGGCCGATCTGTACGACAAGACCAGCCAGGCCTTCGCCGTGTTCCTGCCGGTCAAATCGGTGGGCGTGGTCGGCGATGCGCGCGCCTACGAATGGGTGATCGCGCTGCGTGCGGTGGAAACCATCGACTTCATGACCGCGCACTGGGCGCACCTGCCGTACGAATTCCTGGGCACGGTGTCCAACCGCATCATCAACGAACTGCGCGGCATCTCGCGCGTGGTCTACGACATCAGCGGCAAGCCGCCGGCGACGATCGAGTGGGAGTAGGGCCAGCGTTTACAAGGGCGTTTTTCTTCGACCGGACACGACCCTTGCAAACGATGGAACCGACAGGTTCAACACGGGTTGCTCTTGTCCGACCGGTATCACTTGGACATCGCTGAACATCCTGGGCTCTAAAGTGAGTCTGGATCGGGGCGGCGGCGCAGGACGCCGTATTCCCGGCATGTCCGGCAGCCATCGCTGCATCTCCAGTCACGAGCCGATCTTCTTCTGTTGCTCCGGTTCGATCACTTCCAAACGAATTGGTCGTTCGTTCGATTCGGTAGATTCACAGCACGGTCTGCCGCATTCTGGAACGGCTCTAGGACCAGATCCGCGCATCACCGCCCCGGCGCCCAGGACAGCCAGCACATCCGTGATTTTCGCCTCGCCGCCTCGTGAGTGATGCGATGTGTTCGAGCTGGCAGGCCCAATGCCATCTGCCCAGGACTGGCTATCCACAAGGCGTGAATGCACTACGTGCTAGTGATTGCCGATCACGCATGCGATGAAGGCGACGAAACCCCGGTCGGCGCGGTACTGGTCAACGCCGGGAATCTGCCAATGGCTGGCGCAGAAGCGTCAAATCATCGATTGCACATAGGGACAAAATGAACATGACCCAGCGCGAAACCGAACCCATCGGCCCGACCCGGCTTCCGGAAAGGGAGCTGCGCCAGATCGATGCCTACTGGCGTGCCGCCAACTACCTCACCGTCGGCCAGATCTATCTGCTCGACAATCCGTTGCTGCGCGAACCGCTGCGGATCGAGCACGTCAAGCCGCGGTTGCTCGGACACTGGGGAACGTCGCCCGGCCTGAGCTTCATCTACGCGCATCTCAATCGGGTCATCCGGATGCTGGACGCGGACGTCATCTATGTGTGCGGGCCAGGGCACGGTGGTCCGGCGATGGTCGCAAACACCTATCTCGAAGGAACCTACAGCGAACTGAACCCGGAGATTTCCGTCGATGAAGAGGGAATGCGAAAGCTGTTCCGGCAATTCTCATTTCCTGGCGGCATCCCCAGCCATGCCGCGCCAGACGTGCCCGGCTCCATCCACGAAGGCGGGGAGCTGGGATATGCGCTTTCGCATGCTTTCGGGGCGGCCTTCGACAATCCTGATCTGGTCGTTGCCTGCGTGGTCGGCGATGGCGAAGCCGAGACCGGACCGCTGGCCGCAGCCTGGCATTCGAACAAGTTCCTGAATCCACAGCATGACGGCGCGGTGCTGCCGATTCTTCATCTCAACGGCTACAAGATCGCCAATCCGACGATCCTGGCGCGTATCCCCGACGACGAACTGCGTGCACTGTTCATCGGCTATGGCTACGAGCCGCTGCTGGTCGAGGGCGACCAGCCGGATGCGATGCATCAGCGGATGGCGACAGTGCTGGACGATGCGATGGCGCGGATCCGATCCATTCAAACCGCTGCGCGCGCAGGGCAGTCCGGACAACAACCACGACCGCGCTGGCCGATGATCATCCTGCGCAGTCCGAAGGGCTGGACCGGGCCCAAGCAGGTCGATGGCTTGAAGACCGAGGGATTCTGGCGCTCGCACCAGGTGCCATTGTCCGGTCTGGCTGGAAACGCCGAACACCTGAAACTGCTGGAAGACTGGTTGCGCAGCTATCGGCCGGAGGAGTTGTTCGACGCTGCGGGCGCGCCGGTTGCGGAAGTTCTCGCCACGACGCCGGAGGGCGCGCGGCGCATGAGCGCTAACCCGCATGCCAATGGCGGTCTGCTGCGCAAACCGCTGGAATTGCCGGACGTCGGCCCGCATGCGATCGCATTTTCGCGGCCCGGCACGGTCAAGGCCGAAGCCACCCGGGTGATGGGCGATTTCCTGCGCGCGGTGATGCAGGCCAACGCCAAGGCACGTAACTTCCGGATCGTCGGCCCGGACGAGACCGCCTCGAACCGGTTGCAGGATGTCTTCAAGGTGACCGGGCGCGCCTGGATGGAAACGATCCTTGAAGAGGACACGAACCTCGGCCGCGATGGCCGCGTGCTCGAGATCCTGTCCGAACACACCTGCCAGGGCTGGCTGGAAGGCTATCTGCTCACCGGACGGCACGGCCTGTTCTCCTGTTACGAGGCCTTCATCCACATCGTCGACTCGATGTTCAACCAGCACGCCAAATGGCTGGATGCCAGTCGCGAGATCCCCTGGCGGCAGCCGATCGCATCGCTGAACTATTTGTTGACCAGCCATGTCTGGCACCAGGAACACAACGGCTTCAGCCATCAGGATCCAGGTTTCATCGATGTCGCATTGAACAAGAAGGCCGACATCGTCCGGGTCTATCTGCCGCCGGATGCGAACACGCTGCTGTGCGTGACCGACCATGTGCTCAGGACCTGGGACCGCATCAACATCATCGTCGCCGGCAAGCCGCCGCTGTGGCAGTGGCTGTCGATGGAACAGGCGGCCATCCACTGCAAGGCCGGACTCGGCGTCTGGGACTGGGCCTCCAGTTGCGGCGACAGCGAGCCCGATGTGGTGATGGCCTGCGCCGGCGATGCGCCGACGCTGGAGACACTGGCCGCGGTAAGCATCCTGCGCGAGCATCTGCCGGATCTGAAAATCCGCATGGTCAATGTGGTCGATCTGATGACCCTGCAGCCCAAGGAACACCATCCGCATGGCCTCCCGGACTCCGACTTCGACGCAATGTTCACCACCGGCAAGCCGGTGATCTTCGCCTACCACGGCTACCCGTGGACCATTCACCGCCTGACCTATCGCAGGACCAATCACCACAACCTGCATGTGCGCGGCTACAACGAAGAAGGCACGACGACCACGCCGTTCGACATGACCGTACTGAACGGGCTGGACCGCTTTCATCTGGTGCAGGGCGTGATCGATCGCGTGCCGGAGACGGGAACAGCGGGTGCCGCGCTCAAAGCGCTCATGCAGGACAAACTCGCCCAACACGATGCATACATCCGGATGCATGGACAGGACATGCCGGAAATCAGCGACTGGCAGTGGACCGGGCAGAAGCGAGGAACGAGTGAAGAGAAACGAGAAACGAGGAGTGAGGGGTGAGGGGTGAGGGGTGAGGGGTGAGGAGTCAGACGAGACGGAGGCGCCGCCTTTACTCGTTTCTCACTCCTCTTCACTCGTTTCTCGTTTGAGAGCGGCGAGAGATCCGACAGAGTGAATGAACATGCCGCAGGAACCAACGCAAGCGCCACAGCCTTCATGGCACGACCAGACGGTGGAGGCAACGCTTCAGCGACTGCAAGCGTCGCCTGCGGGCCTGAGCGGGACGGAAGCCGGGGCACGGCTCGGGATCCACGGTGCGAACCGCCCCCCGGAAGTCAGGAAGCGCGGCGTGTTCGTGCGCTTCCTGCTGCAGTTCCACAACATCCTGATTTACGTCCTGCTCGGTGCCGCTGCGATCACGGCATACCTGGATCACCTTGTCGATACGGTGGTCATTCTGGCGGTGGTGATCGCCAATGCCGTCATCGGATTCATCCAGGAAGGCAAGGCCGAGGAGGCGATGGATGCCATCCGCCGGATGCTGGCGCCGCGTGCGAACGTGTTGCGCGATGGCGAGCGCTGCGGCATCGCGGGAGAGGCGCTGGTCCCCGGCGACATCGTGCTGCTGGAGGCAGGCGACAAGGTTCCCGCCGATCTGCGGCTACTGACCGCGCGCGGCATGTCCGTGCAGGAAGCCATCCTTACCGGCGAGTCGGTGCCGGTGGACAAGCACACCGGGCCGGTTGCCACCGACGTCCCGCTTGGCGATCGCTCCGGCATGGCGTACAGCGGCACGCTGGTTGCTTCCGGCCAGGGCACGGGCGTCGTCGTGGCGACGGGCGGAGCGACCGAGATCGGGCGCATCAGCGGGCTGCTGTCGACGGTGGAAGTGCTCACCACGCCGCTGGTGAAGCAGATGGACGTATTCGCCAGATGGCTGACGGTGATGATCCTGCTGATTGGCGGGCTGTTGCTGGCTTACGGCTATTTCGTCGATCACTACGATTTCACCGAGATGTTCATGGTGGTGGTGGGCCTGTCGGTGGCGGCGATACCGGAGGGACTGCCGGCGGTGCTGACCATCACGCTGGCCATCGGCGTGCAGGCGATGGCCAGGCGCAACGCCATCGTGCGCCGACTGCCTGCGATCGAGACCATCGGCGCCGTTTCCGTCATCTGCACCGACAAGACCGGCACGCTGACGCGCAACGAGATGATGGTCGCCTCGGTGCTGACCTCGCAGCATCTTTTCAGTCTGGACGGCAGCGGCTACGAGCCCAAGGGCAAGATCCGGCTGGGCGATGCGCAGGTGGACGCCGCCGGGCATCCGATACTGGACGAACTGGCCCGCGCGAGCGCCCTGTGCAATGACGCCGCGCTGCGCGAAGACGCAGGCGTGTGGAAGGTGGAAGGCGACCCGATGGAAGGGGCGCTGCTGGCGTTCTCCGGAAAGATGGGAAGCGATGCTTGCCGTCTACCCGAAACCGGGCAATCGGCAGCGTGGACGCGCACCGATGCCATCCCTTTCGATGCCCGGCACCGTTTCATGGCCACGCTTGACCATGATCACGAACAGCGCGCCTTTATTTTCGTGAAAGGCGCGCCGGAGCGAATCGTTTCCATGTGCCGCGACCAGCGCGCCGCAGGCGGCGGCACGCAGTCACTGGACGCAGCCTATTGGAATGAACAGGCCGAAAGGATTGCCGCAGAGGGCCAGCGTGTGCTCGCCTTTGCGGTCACGGCGGTGGACCCGCAGCACACCGTGCTCGAACACAGCGATGTGGAAGGGACGCTGACCCTGCTGGGCATGGTGGGAATGATCGACCCACCCAGAGCCGAAGCCATCGCGGCGGTGCGGGAATGCCACGGCGCAGGCATCCAAGTAAAGATGATCACCGGCGATCATGCCCAGACCGCCGCCGCCATCGGCAGGCAGATCGGTCTGCGCGATTCCAGCAAGGTGCTCACCGGTGCCGATCTCGACGGCATGAGTGACGCAATACTGAAAGGCACGGTGCTGGATTGCGACATCTTCGCCCGCACCAGCCCCGAGCATAAGTTGCGCCTGGTGATGGCGCTGCAATCGCACGGCATGACCGTGGCGATGACCGGTGATGGCGTGAACGATGCGCCCGCGCTCAAGCGGGCCGATGCCGGCATAGCAATGGGTGGAAAGGGCAGTGAGGCGGCAAAGGAAGCGGCGGAACTGGTGTTGGCGGACGACAATTTCGCCTCCATCGTCGCGGCTGTGCGCGAAGGCCGGACCGTGTACGACAACATCAAGAAGGTCATCAGCTGGACGCTGCCCACCAACGCGGGCGAGGCACTGACGATCATCGTGGCATTGCTGCTCGGCATGAGCCTGCCCGTGACGCCCATCCAGATTCTCTGGATCAACCTGGTGACGGCGGTAACGCTGGGCATCGCGCTGGCGTTCGAGCCTACCGAGGAAGGCACCATGCGCCGCCCGCCGCGCCCGCGCAGCGAGTCGCTGATCGGTGGCGAACTGGTCTGGCATATCGCGCTGGTGGCGCTGCTGTTCCTGTGCGGAGTGTTCGGCATATTCAGCTACGCGATCGATCGTGGCTATTCACTTGAGCTGGCACGCACCATGGCGGTCAACACGCTGGTGGTCATGGAGATCTTCCATTTGTTCTTTGTCCGCAACATGTACGGTACATCGCTGACGTGGGCGGGGGCGCGCGGCACCAAGGTCGTCTGGGCCACCGTGATCGCGGTCACCGTGGCGCAGTTCGCGATTACCTACCTGCCGCCGTTGCAGGCCATCTTCGCTACGGAGTCGATATCGCTGTTCGATGGCGTGCTGATCTTCGGTGTGGGCGCGGCGCTGTTCGCGATCGTCGAAACAGAAAAGCAGATCCGCCTGGCCATCAAGCGGGCGAGGGGCGCAGCGGAGAGTGTCGCGGGCTGAGGCCGTGCGGCAGGAGGTTGGATTTCCGGAAAACAGGTCCCGGTCGTGAGCCGCCTGGGCTCACACGCGGATCGCGGGCGTTCCGGGCAGGATTACGCGTCCTTGCTCGGTGCTGCCTCTTACGTTCCCAGGCATGCGAGGACGCCTTCGGCGACGGCCAGTTCTTCCTCGGCCGGTATGACAAGCACCTCCACGGACGACGTGGCCGAGCCGATGTCGTGCTCCCCGCGAGCATTGCGGACGGGATCGATATCGACCCCCAGCCACGCGGCCGCTGCGCCGATACGCTGGCGAATCCGGGGCGCGTTCTCGCCGATGCCCGCGGTGAACACCAGGGTGTCGAGCCCGCCGGTTGCCGCGGCCAGGGAGCCGATTTCCCGTCCGATCCGGTAGACGAACAGGTCGAGGGCTTCGCCCGCGCGCGGGTCGGCGCTCTGCAACAAGGTCTGCATGTCGCCCGATATCCCGGATATCCCGAGCAGGCCGGACTGCTCGTAGAGAAGTTCGCTGACCGCCTCGGCGCTCATCTGCCGCTCGCGGATGAGATGCAGGATGATGCCCGGATCCAACGACCCGCAGCGCGAACTCATGATCAGGCCATCGAGCGCCGAGAAACCCATCGTGGTGGCGACGCTGCGACCGGCGTCCATCGCGCAGAGACTCGCGCCGCTGCCCAGATGCGCCACGATGGTTCGGCCACCGGCGCGTTCACCGTCACGCGCGCGCAGGATCGCCGCGACATGGGCGTAGGACAGGCCGTGGAAACCATAGGCGATGACGCCGTCGTCGCTCAGCTGGCGGGGCAGCCCGTAGAGGCGGTCGCATCGCGGCCGTTCGGCGTGGAAGGCGGTATCGAAGGCGCCGATCTGGATCGCATCGGGCAGCAGTCCGGAAGCCAGCTCGACGATCTCCAGGTTGTAGGGCTGGTGCAGCGGCGCGAGCGGCACCAGGTGGCGCAGCCTGTCCAGCGTCGAAGCGTCGAGCACGACAGGTCGGGTGAACGTCTGCCCGCCATGCACGATGCGGTGGCCGACGACGCCAACCCGGTCGAGCAGACCGCGCTGGCCGAGTTCGGCGAACGCCGTTCGCACCGCAGCGCCAGGTGGCATCGGCGCGCTGCCAAGGCTCCGTTCGCTATCGGCTTCGCCGGGACGGCGGATTTTCAGGCGAGGCGCATGGCCCAGCCGGGAGACGCTGCCCTTGAGCAGCATCGGCAGTTCGGCACTGTGGCCGAACACTGAAAATTTGAGGCTGGACGAGCCGGCATTGAGGACCAGGATCGCCCGGCTCATCGCGGCGGCTTCGTTCTTTCGTGGCGGGCGACCAGTACCGCGGCGGCGCAGGACGCCAGCCGCGACAGACGGCCGTCGGCGCGGCTGGCCAGGACGATCGGCACCCGTGCGCCCATCACGATGCCCGCGGACAGGGCATTGGCCAGATAGGCCAGCTGCTTTGCCATCATGTTGCCGGCTTCGATGTTCGGGGCGATCAACACGTCCGCAATGCCGGCCACGGTCGAGGCGATCTTCTTCGCATCGGCTGCTTCCGGGGAGATCGCATTGTCGAAGGCAAGCGGACCATCGATCAGGCCACCGACGATCTGGCCGCGATCGGCCATCTTGGCCAGGGCCGCCGCATCGGTGGTCGCCAGCATGTTCGGACGTATCGTTTCCACCGCCGCCAGCACCGCCACGCGCGGTTCCGGAACACCGAGAGCATGCGCGCAGTCGATCGCGTTCTGGACGATGTCCTTCTTGGCGGCAAGATCGGGCGCGATGTTGACGACCGCATCGCTGAGCAGCAGCGGGCGCGGATAGGTCGGTACGTCGAGAATGAAGACATGGCTCATGCGCCGGTCGGTGCGCAGACCGGTCCTGCGGTCGACCACGGCGGCGAGCAACTCGTCGGTATGCAGGCTGCCTTTCATGATGGCGTCGACTTCGCCCGCAAGCGCCATGCGGCAGCTTCCTCGGCCGCCGCATGGCTGTGCTCGACCGCAACGATACGGATGCCGGTGAGGTCTTCGCCCGCCGCTGCCGCTGCCGCTGCCGCGGGACCGACCAGCACCGGCACGATCAGTTTCATCCGGAAAGCTTCGAGCGCGCCGCCAAGCGAAGCCTCGTCGCAGGAGTGGACGACAGCCATCCGGATCGGCTCCTGTTCTGCGGCCAGGGCCAGCAACCGATCGAGTTGGGTCCGCGTCGTGCCGTCCCTTCCGGTTTCGGCTATGTCATTCATGTTGGCACGACTTCGTGATTCGCATGACTTCTCCGTCTGCGTCGGACCCGAGTGGTCTTTAGCTACGATGGAATGGTCGGAATGTATGCCCTGAAAGCCCAGGCGTTCAGCCTCAATACCCGCTGGCGCGTTTTCAGACGGCGCGTGGAATCCGTCTCGAAAGTGAAGGCACGCGCGAACGGTACCTTAGCAAGCCGCACGAAAAATGGGGTGAGAACGAGTTGCCGATCAACGACGAAACCTGGATGCGCCATGCACTCGCCCTGGCCGATCGCGCCGAGCGCGAGGATGACGAGATTCCGGTAGGCGCGGTGCTGGTCGGCGGCTTTCCTGCGGGTACCCGCGACGCCGAGTATGCGCGGTATTTCGATATCGGCTGCCTCACGCTGTGGCCGGTTTCCAGGGGCGTGTTCGGTGCCATGCTGGAACCCTTCCTCGCCGACGACTGCATGTCCGACGACCGGCTCGCGGAATTGTCCGCATGCCTGGGAAGCCTGATCTGCGTCGACTTCTCGCGTTCGGACAGCGAGCCTGACGTGATCGCATGGCTCAAGGGTGCGCGGGTCGGCAAGATCGGGCTGATCGAGAGGGAGGATGCGGACGGGGAGCCGTACCATCTGTCACCACGGATCGAAGCGCTGATCGCCAACGAAGTCTGAGCGCCCGACATCACGACTGGCGGGTCTGGTCACGGACGGCCCGCAGCGCGCTCCGTCGAATCGACGTAGCGTTCCAGCCCATCCTGCGTATCCAACGCGCTCAGCTTGTCCACCGGCAGGCTTCCGGCGGGAACGCGCTCCCATTTGAGATAGGCCGTAGCGCGCATGCGTTTCGAGCCCGGGCCGCTGCCGAATCCCGTCAGCTCGCTGCCGTCGCTGAGGTGCGCATCGATAGTTCCGCGCTCGTGCAGCGCCGATGCGTCCCGGATGCGGACGATTCCCGACGCGGGAAGGTCGATCGACGCCTCACGCGCCATCAGCGGCACGTCCATGCCGCGCAGATCGAGCTCGCCCAGCGACGACGGATCCTGCAGCAGCACGATGTGTTCGCCCGCGAAACCGGCAGGAACGTTGAAGGTCAGCCGCGGCGGCGGGTTCCAGGTGGACTCGCGAAAATTGGCGAGGACGATGGCCAGGCTCGTCATCGCGCCGAACAGCGCGGCCGCCGTGGCTGCCAGGGCCTGTCCCCGTCTTGGGAGGCGCAGGCGCCTGGCGATCATCCAGCCCAGCAGCGCCGGCAGCACGGTCGCCAACGCGATGATCAGCACTACCCCCAGCATGATCCATAGGACCATGCCGCCCATGCCATCGCCTTCCATTCTCTCTCCTCGGGATTAGGGCCGGCGGCCGTCGTTCGGGTATCGTTTCGCGCTCTGACCGAGGCCGGGCGCCTTGGCTGCATTCAATGCGCGTTGCGCGGACGATTGCGTGAGCCAGCCGATCGGCCCCGACCATTCGGGCCACCGTGCCTCTTCATGCCGTGGATGTTCTGGATCGATCCTGCCTGCGCGCACACCGCCGGCATCAGGCCATCCTTGGCCCACGAGCGCGTTCTTCCGGCTCGAAGGCCACGCGCCGCGCTTCTTCCACCGGTTGCGATTGCGCATCGGCCGCCGCCCGGGCGGCTTCCCGCTGTTCGATGGCCGCAGGCGTTGATGCGGCGTAGGCCAGCGCGTCGGCGAACTCCTTGTCGTTGCCGCTGAATGCGGCGGCGGCCAACCGTTCGAACGCGGTGTGATTGTCGGGCGCTGCTCCCGCCGAGGCCATCCGCGTCGTGGCGGTGTCGTTCCGGTCGGGGGCGAGCGACGCTTCGCGGTGGCCGCCGAGATTGATGTTCAACGACTGCTGCAGCAGAAGCAGCTCGTTGGATTGCGCACTGGTAAAGGCGTTTTCGAAACCTGGCGGCACGCCGGGTTTGCTTTCGAAGGTTTCGATGCGGCCAGCCTGTTCCCTGTAGATTTCCGCGGCCATCAACTGGTCGGGCCGCGGGATATCGTCCGCTGCATCCTTGCCGAAGGCGTTCAGTCCGGCGGTAATCGCTTGGACGGGAAGCTTCGCACCCGGGATTCTCGAAAGCTGACCCACCAGGCCGATGAACTGCTTCTGCGCCGCTTCGCTTTGCGCGACGTCTTCCGAGTATCGGGTCAACGCTTCGGCCACACCGCCGGCCATGGCTCCATTCAAGCGGCCGGCGTAGCCAGCCGCATCCAGGCGCTGCTCGAGGGGTCGGGTCTCATCCCCCATTTTGTCGAGATAGCCGCTGAAGCTGCGCTCGTTCACGTCGGCTACCACCTGGCCGATGTTGCGCCCACCGCCGACATCGATGGTCGCCGCGTCCGGGTTGACCGCGCCTTGGGCGAAGAATTTGGCGAGGGTGGACGTGTCCCGGTCGGCGGCGAAGCCGTCAATCAGAGCTACGCCATCGGTGTCGTACATCCTGGCGGCGGCGATCAGGCCAGCGGCTTCGAAACCGCCCGTTTTCGGGTCGAAACCAGCGGGCAGTCCGTTGGCGTCGTTGAAGTCGACGATCCGCTCGAAGATTTCGCGCCGGCCAGGCACGTTGGCATGCGGCGGCAACGAGGAATTACCCTGAATGTACCGGTCCAGATGATCCGGGTCGGAGGCCAGGCCGATGTATCCGGCCGTCACTTCGTCTTCCGACAATCCGTTGACCGGATCGACGAGATGATTCGACAGCGCCGCAAGCGCACTGTTGGGTTGGTCGGGGTCCGTGGACAGCATCGAAACCAGCTGCAGCGACGGGTTGATCAACGCAAAATCGGTATTGCGGGCTATGCCGACCAGATCATCGGTACTCAGCGCCTGCTGATTGAAGGCCGCTTCCAGCGCCGGGCCGATTACCGCCCTGTCTTCGCTGAAGAAGGCCATCTGCGCACCGTTATCCGGGCTTCGCGCCAGCTGCTGGATCACGTAGGTCTTCTCGTCCGCCGAGACATCCGGATCTTCGAGAAACCCGGCGAGCATGCCATCCCGGCCCGCTCCCATCGCGATGCCGCGGACGGTCAGGTCGAGCCGAGCGATCTCGGCTTCGGAAAACGTAGTCGGGTCGAATCCAGCCATTGCAGCGTCCTTGATCAGCGGAATCAGGCCGTAGTCTAACCCGGCGATTCTCCACCTGAGGACTCCGCTGCCTCACCTTCGGCCGGTGCTGACCAGCGGTCAGGATTCCGCGTCGATTCGCTTGTTGAACCTGCGGGGCCCGGGCATCCTGATGACCGGGAAATCCGCTGTCGAATCGAAGGAACGGCAATGAACGAGGCCAACGAATATCTTGATGAACGCTATGCCGGCCGCGAGGGTTGGCGGCGCTTCGTCGAGATCGCCGGCGATTTCGATTTCGGGCGTAATCTGCCGCGTGCCGCTTTTCCTGCCGCTTTCGTCGCAAGCCTCGTGGCTTTGGCCGAGCGGGAGCCGGTCGATTTCGACAGCGACCGCACGTACTTCGTAGTCGATTTTTCAGGCCGCAGGACGGTCTGCATGTACGACGGTTTTTTCACTCCGGATTTCATCCGCAGCCAGAATGGCATCATCGCCGAGAGCATGTATGCCGAGCAAGGCGCGGTCATCATGCCGCCCGGCCATTACGCGGTCGGCAGCGCCTACGACGATCGGGGTGAGCTGCGGATCATGATCTGCCTGGATCAGGCCTCGAAACAGTACGGCCATCTGTTCCTGTGGCGGCTCGCGCACGATGCGCTCGGGACCGGGGACAACACCGGCGGGCTTGCCTTCGTGTCGACCTCCATGGAACAGCTGTATTCGATGCTCGCAGCGCGCGCCGAAGCCGAGGCTGCGGCGCGCGTCGCTCCCGACGATCTGCTGCGGGGGGCCGGTTCCGCTTAACCCGTTCGAGGGCGCTTACCGGGTGTGCGCGCGTTACGCGAAACGTTTCAAGGCGGCTGCAGCTGCCGGGTGATGTGCTTGCCTTGAGAGCCGGGTTGTCGGACGATTGATCCGCCGCTCGGCCGTTTCGCCGGGCGGATCCGCACAATGGCCTGCAGGGTGGAGCGGCAAACATGATGACGATCGGTTCAAGCCTGATGGCGATTGCGATGATCGTTCCAGCAATGGCGCTGACACCGCCGCGGTCGCCGGACCAAATGGCGGAAGACGCCAAGTCGATGCGCCGCGCAGCGGCGCTGATCGAGGCGCAGGTCGCCCGATGCCTCGTCCGGCCGGAAAAAAGCGCGGGCGCCAAGGCCACGCTGCGGTTCTATCTGCAGATAGACGGCACGCTGCGTGCGCCCCCGCAGTTACTGGAACAGCCTGCGACTCCGGCGCAGCTGGCGCTGGCGGATGCGGCGAGTCGGGCGATCGAACAGTGCGCGCCGTTCGACGTGCCGGAAGAGTTCCGCGGCTCGCCTTACCTGTGGACGACGCAGACCATCGCATTCGAGTAAGCGCGTTTCGCGCCGGCCCGGGACGATCGGGCGGGAGTTCGAATGGCAGGCTTTCCTGCATTCGCGGCGCATGGCCGCACCGGACGCATGCGTCCGGTGCGGGAGCGAAGATTCAGCGTCGAAAATGCATCAGCGGAAAGCCGCCACCGTCGCCTTGGTGTTCACCAGCACGCGCTGGTTGTGGCTGGCGCTGGCGGTGCCCATCGGCACGCCGCCGTATAGCACGTCAGGATTGGACCAGTAGTTCAGGCGCGGGCAGTTGGCGCTGCAGTTGTAGGCCATGATGGTGCGCCAGCTGTTGCCGTAGCGGTAACCGTGGCCGTAGCTGTAAGGCGAGGTGCTGGGATCGGCCGCAGGGTCGTGACGCGCGCTCTGCAGGTGCCCGATCTCATGCGCGAAGCTGTAGTAGCCGGTGGCGCAGTCCCAATACACCGAAGCGAACGCGGTGGAAGCGGTGGAACCGATGCCCGATGCCAACCCGCACGAAGACGAGTTGTTCAGCACGATCATGCCCACGTCCGCCGCCGTGCTGTTGCGGGTGGCGTGAATGGAATCCATGTAGCCGTCGCTGGTGCCGCGGAAGCGCGCCAGGTCGGTGCTGAAGCTGCCGCTTTCGATGTAGGTGGTCGTGCCGTAGCTGGCGAGTTCAAGCCTGATGCCGACGTTGCTGTTGGCGTAGCCCTGGTTGGATTCGGCGATGGCAAGTTCGATCAGCGACCGCATGTTGCCGCCGTAGCCGTTCACCGCTTGATTGGTGGCCAGCGCCAGTACCCGGATGGTGCGTGTGGTGCCGGGATTGATCGCCGCAGTGCCCACCAGGCCCCCGGCTGGTCCGTCCATGCGGATATTGGGCAAGGTGTCGTAGCTGTCGGGATGTTCGGCCGGCATGCGGCTTTCGTTCACTTCGATGATCGCGTGATCGCCGCTGGCCAGCGGGCGTATGCGATACAGCTTGCCGCCGCTGCGGATAGTGCCTGTGACGGTATCGCCGCTGCGGATCAGGATCGCCGAGCTCAGCGGATCCAGCCCGGAGCGCGTTTTCACGAACGATTTGCCGACGTTGCCGTACCAGGCCACGCTGCCCGATTCCAGGCGTTCGCTGCGCTGCTGGTTCAGCGTCAGCGTATTGCCGCCCAGTTCGATCTCGAGCTGGCGTTCGCCGGCGTCGACCAATGCGCTGTTCAATCGCACGAGTTTTATATCCGAAGTGGAAGGACTAGCGACCAGCGATTCCAGCGCGGTGTCGTTGGCGGCCCTGGCCTGTGTGGTGGAAGAGACGATGAGCGGTTTGCCGGCTGCGGCTGCGGAACCTGCGAAGACCATGCCGATGAGCGCGATCGGAAGTTTGCGCGAGAGAGACATAATGTCGTTCCTTATTCCAGAGAGGAGTGGCGGATCGCCGCCGGACGGCTCTGTCCTTTCGACAGATGCGTACCGATTTAAGCGACGTGTTGCGCGCGCATGCAATCGGTAATGCAGCTGAATTCCTATCCATCGACGACGATCACAGTTCACTTGGCTAAGCCATTGCGATGCGCCAGTGAATAAAGAACATCACGCCACCCACAGTCACGCTGCTCGCTTTCATTGCGCGATAACAAGCCGGATAGGCGTCGATCCGGGTCGTGCACGCGATTGTGTTTTGGCGTTGGCGCGGTCAACTTCGAGCCGGCCTGAACGGGCTCCTTGACAGCGGGTAAACTCTGCGCGCCACATGCCCGTTCCCGTGCCAACAGCGATGCTAACCGCCGGCTGCCCACGACTCATGACCCAGACCGACTCGACCGACGAACACTGGATGCGCCACGCGCTGGCGCTGGCAGACCGTGCCGAGCGCGAAGACGATGAGATTCCGGTGGGTGCGGTGCTGGTGGGCGTCGATGGCGCGATGCTGGGCGAAGGTTGGAACCGCAACCTGGCCGAACACGACCCCAGCGCGCATGCCGAAATCGTGGCCATGCGCCGCGCCGGGCAGGAACTCGGCAACCATCGGCTGGTCGGTTGCACGCTGTACGTGACCCTGGAGCCGTGCGCGATGTGCGCGATGGCCTTGGTCCATGCGCGCGTGGCGCGGCTGGTCTACGCCGCCTCCGACCCGAAGACCGGCGCGTGCGGCAGCGTGTTCGACCTGGTCGCCGATCCGCGCCACAACCATCGGGTGCAGGTGCGCGGCGGTGTGCTGGCCGAGGAAGCGAGCCGCCGCCTGAGCAATTATTTCCGCGCCAAGCGCGGCCGGCCGCCGCTCGATTGAAGCGGTAGGAGCGGGCCTTGCCCGCGATGCCTTTGCTTTTAC